>ENA-OPIV01000031-OPIV01000031.1-human-gut-metagenome-genome-assembly--contig:-NODE-31-length-34418-cov-6.087364_pt1 | contig 34418 bp, 26 predicted proteins | sample MGYA00241408_ERZ501646 | MGnify/ENA primary metagenome ERZ501646 (study PRJEB25962, sample SAMEA2042368) | human gut metagenome | biome: human gut; feature: human-associated habitat; material: faeces...
GCCATATACCCGGAATCTTCCATTATTGAAAGGAAGAAATAGAGTATCAAGATGTTAGGCAGGAACACCAGCACGCTTCCCACGCCGGCAATCACGCCATCCACGAGAAGATCCTTGAACCAGCCGTCCTTCATAAAGTTCGCGACGAAATCCCCGAACTGCCCCACCAGCCAGTCGATCCAGTTCATCGGATAGTTGCCCAGCGTGAACGTGGACTGGAAAATGAGGTAAAGAAGGAGTATGAAGATCGGGAACGCGGCCCATTTGTTCGTGACGACAGCGTCAATCCTGTCGGTGACGGTCTTCCGCGGCCTGGCTTCGACATGCTGGGTGTAAGTCTCGGCGAGGGCTCCATGGATGAATGAATATTTCGCATCGACGATGGCGGACTCCGGACTCGTGTGGATCAGGTTCTCGATGCGGGCTGTCTCCTCGGAGCGCACCTGGGCGATCTCGCCTGCGTTCGGCAGGGTGGCGATCACCCCGTCGATCTGCTTGTCGTTCTCCAGATACTTGATGGCCAGATAGCGGGTGGAGTACTTGTCCCGGATGTCCTGGTTCTTCTGGATCAGGAGTTTGATGCGGTCGATGCTCTTCTCCAGTTCCGGGCCGTGGTTGATGTGGATGTGCCTGGCCAGTCTCTCGTCGTGCTGCTCGTAGATTTTGATCACGGTGTCCAGCAGTTCGGGGATGCCAGTCCCGTCACGGCTCACGGTCGGACAGACAGGCATTCCAAGAAGATAGCCAAGTTGCTGGGTGTCAAGGTTGTCTCCCCTCGCCTTCAACTCATCGTACATGTTCAGAGCCATCACCACACGAAGGTTCATGTCGATAACTTGGGTCGTGAGGTAGAGGTTCCTCTCGATGTTGGAAGCGTCCACGACATTGACCACGACATCAGGCACGTTCTCGACCAGGTTCTTGCGGACGTAGAGTTCCTCAGGGCTGTAGGCTGACAATGAATATGTTCCCGGCAGATCCACGAAGACGAACCTGTAGCCGCCATATTCAAAATGCCCTTCCTTCGCGTCCACTGTCACGCCGCTGTAGTTGCCGACGTGTTCGTGACCGCCCGAAATAGCGTTGAACAGTGAGGTTTTGCCGCTGTTCGGTTTACCCATCATAGTGATGGCCGCCCTGTGCACATCATGAAAACAAGTTAAGTTACAGCGCGCCTATGTCTGCAGAGGTCCCGGGATTCACGTGTGCAAATCCGGCCCTTCTGCCCCCGTCGTCTGGATTGCCGGAACTTTTACTGGACAGCAATGTCATCTGCCCTATAAATGCATATCTTTGTAATCTCATTACATCAAATAGGTGGTAATAAAAAGAAGAACGGAAAAAATGGATAAGAAAAATAACAGAAAGTTGGATTATGGTAGAGGAGGGAAATGAGGATGTGAAGAAGAGAAAATGAGGATAATGATTTGAAATAATTTCAGTTCGTAAAATGCAAAATGTATTTAGATTAAGATTAGGAGCATTACTTCATTTTCTGATAGCAGTTGGTCATTTGATTTGCCTCTTCTTTTTAGAGGATGCATTCAGGGCTTATGGAATTTTAGATGAAATGAAGCATCTCTGTTTTGGGCGTGAATGGCTGTTGTATGTTGTTACGATTTGCTTGGCAGCTGGCTTTACCATTGCAGGCTTTTATGCGCTCGCCGCTGCTGGCGATATCAGAAAGTTACCATTGCGGAGATTGGTGATGATAGCAATTGTTGGCCTGTATTCTATCAGAGTTATAGTCGGGATTGGTTGGTTGTTGTATGCGTTTACTTATCTGCAATTCTTCTCGACCTTAGTGCCGGCGTTTCTCGTCTATTGCTATCTTCCCGGATTGAAACGAGATGTTAATAATCAAATGCTCCCTTAAAGAGGAGATAATCGGGCACTTCCTTAAAGGGATAATCGAGCACTTCCCTAAAGGGATAATCGAACACATCAAGAATAATATGTATTTTCGCATTCATGATAAAGAAATTTCCTATTATACTTCTCGATTTTACAGGCATATATGATTATGAATCGTTTGCCTCTGGTCACAACATCACCCATGTTGATTGCCGCAACATAAATGGTGTGGACTGCTATTGTGATGAGGAAGGAAGGAGAAAACTGCATAGTCTTCTTGCTCCCTATCCCGCTCAAGCTCTACATTTTATAGATTCCGGCGATTACCATTATCTGACAGAATATTGGGTATCAAAACTCCAGGAACCTTTTACATTAATTGTATTCGACCATCATCCAGACATGCAACAACCTCAATGGGAGGGAGTTGTCTCATGTGGCGGTTGGGTGACAGATGTATTAGAGAAGAATCCATTTGTAAGAAACATCATTATCGTAGGTGCTTCAGACGAGCTTATATCACAAGTGCCTGTTCATCTAAGAGAAAAGGTGATGTTCTACAGTCAAGCGGAAATCGACCATCATCAGGCATGGCCTTCAAAGGCGGGCAAACTGATACATGAGCCAGTATATATTTCCATAGACAAGGACGTGCTTAGAAAGCAAGACGCCATTACAGATTGGAGCAATGGAGACATGAGCCTCATGCAGATGCAAGCCGTGCTGCGCATTATCTATGCCCACGAAAAAGTAATCGGCGTGGATATAACAGGCGAATGTTCTGCCACGCTCGACTATCTTTCTGAAGTAAAGGATGCGTCGGTAAACAACAGAGCCAATGAGGAACTGATGAAAATGATATTGACTGACAAATGTCGTTTGCGGCCATATTGGAATCGAGTAGATAATGTGCTGCTAAGCGCATATGATAGACCGAAAAGACTCGCAAAGATTCTCTAGCTGTTTTTAAAGGATTACTTATATTTGTAATCGGAAAAATAATAGAGTATGAAGAAAATTGCATTGACAATGTTGCCTGTGGCATTGACACTTACCTTGCTGGCAGGCTGCGCGCCGAATGGCGGAAAATCGGGTGGCGAAATTACTAATCCTGTCATTGACAATATCATGGCGCGGAGAAGTGTGCGTGCGTACAAGGCAGTTCCTGTCGGACGCGACACTATGAATGTGATTCTGAAATGCGGAATCAATGCTCCGAACGCGATGAACAGCCAGAATTGGGAAGTCCGCGTCCTGGACAATGCGGATGAGATTGCTGCGGTGACTAAGATTTTTGCTGAGGCGAATCCGGATCAGGCAGCGCGTCCCGGCTTTGTGAATATGTTCCGCAATGCTCCGACAGTCGCTTTCGTGGCACATAAGGCGGACGCAGGTATGTCACAGATTGACTGCGGATTGCTTGGCGAAAACATGATGCTCGCTGCCCAGTCGTTGGGCATTGGCACATGCTGCCTCGGCGGTCCTGTACGGTTCTTGACAGATTCGTGCCCGGATTTCCTGAAGAAACTCGACTTCTCGGAAGGTTACGAACTGCTCTTCGCCATCGCTTTCGGCTATCCTGACGAGTCGCCTGCCGCAAAGCCGAGAGACGAATCCAAAGTCCGCTTCGTAGAGTAAAGCGGGGCTAATCCTTTTCGTAGATCGCCTTGTTGTTCTCTGACTCCCAGATCTCGACCTTGTAGCAGTTCTCGGTCTCGTCGCATATCCATTTGGCGATGTTTTCTGCAGTAGGGGAGAACGGCAGCACCTCGTTCAGATTCTTATGGTCAATGCGGGACATTATGTTCCGCTTGATTTCCGTGAAGTCCGTCACCATCCCGTCATCGTTCAAAGTCATTGACTTACAATGCACTATCACGATCCAGTTGTGGCCGTGAAGTTCCTCACATTTGCTCCTGTGGTCCGTCGTCACATAATGCGCTCCGGACACCTCGAATCTTTTGCTTACGTAATACATATTTTAATCATTATATCCCCGTCAGTCATGTGACGGGAAACTTATATAAGAATATCGGTTAGGGAATGACAACGTGGTGATTTCCGATAGGGGAGCGCAGAAAATAGTCGGCGAGACCGGGCGCTTCCACGACAATCTGCGTGCGGCAAAGATTGTCATTATATTGATTTTCAACGACATTGACATTCTCTAAAAACATTTCGGTGCAGTCAGGGGAAATTTTCAGAATCTTCGCCGGGCCGGCAGGTATGATGCCGTGCACCGCAACTCCTATCCCCGATTCGAAATGCGTGTCATAGCAGTAGCTGCTTACGATGCTCAGCGGTACGGTGCAATGCGCAAAAAGCAGTTTGTCTCCGTCAATGCGTGACAGGTTCGCCTGAAATCCCGGTGTCCCGAATTTTTTCAGCGCAATGCACATTGACAGCAGTGTCGGCACATCGCCTTCGCAAGTCGCCACAACTCCCTGACAATTAAGTATTGCCAATGCCATGCACCCGGTATTGTTCAATGCCGTAAGCAGGTCGAAGCATCGCAGGGTAACGCCTCCGAGACCGTATTCATCCACGATTGATTTCATTGCACAATAAATGTCGAGAGCTTTCCCGAAGTCTGCCTCCGTGATTGCTCGCCCGAATTTCGGTTTGTTCAATGCATTGAGTTTCAACCCTTCAAGATGCTTCCTGTCGGGATTCTCCGCGCGACGGACAAGTTCCTTTATGTCAATGTCAATGATTTCCACGCCCAGTCGTTCCTTGGCTGTCTCGTAATCCACATTGCTGGAAATCAACCAGTCAGACGGCTTCCCGACCACGCCGACCTTCATCCCGTCCAGTATCCGTCCCATGTCATAAGCCTTGACATGGCATTTGTTCCCGGCTGCGAAACCTTGGCGCAGTCTGTCTGCGATAACCTCCGGACTACCATGTATGATTTCGCCCGGATAACCGTTCCGGTTCAGGAATGACAGTATCTCCATTGACGCTGCCAATGAATTGCTCTTGCCGCTGGTCAGTAGTCTTATCGGCTTATTGTCAGGCACTTGCAGATGCCCGTCGTTGCAGAATACGCTCTTGAAAACGCCCTCTGTCCCGCCGGTCCTGACATAGATGACATTGTCCAATGTCTCTCCATATCCGGTGAAATCTTCGCCCCGAAAGTCAAACTCCTCGCCGAGCCTCTCCTCGATCTCGCGTATGAACCTCTCTTCCGACGGCTTCCCTGCCGCCTCGCTATGCAATCCTGATGTCAATGTGTATAGTGTGAGCATGTCAATATTGTTTTACGTCACAAAAATAAGCAAAAAACACCTTGTGCGAAAGCATCTGTCTTGCATTTACGATTATCCTATCGTTGCCGTTATTTTCGTAACAATTATATCACAGACTCATATTATCCACCCCAAGACTCTATATGACTATAAGATTAGAGTATCGCACTACACTCAAAAAGGTAAATAAATATATATTCATATTAAGTTTTATTTTATATTTGATAAAACATATATATGCAGAAAAATTCAAATATGGAAAAGATACATACTCCATCCGAAGTTGCCGAAAACATAAAGAAAATCATTAGGCAGCAATACAAAGGCCTGAACGAATATGCTATGCATAAGAATATTACGCCAACACAGTTATACACAATACTCAACGGAAAAGAGTAGGCACTTCTGGCAGCTGCGACGGATTTTTTCTATGCTGTCAGGGATGAAAATCGGCTGCGGGATGAATACGAACTGAAATCCGGTGACATTGCCGAGGATGAAAAGCTCCGCTTCGAAAAGGCGCTGAAAAAGGCGAGGCTTGAAAAGGCTAAAGTAGGATGCAGACTGGTTGATCTGCTGAACATCGGATTGGCGGAAGATAATCCGGAATATGACATTGAAAAGCCGGTAGTTGACGAATGCGACTCCGGAAATAGTGAACAAATAAAAAACGATATGAAACTGCACGAAGCTATTGAGAAAGTGCTGCGAGAAGCATCGACGGCACTCACATTTACCGAAATCGCGAAACTCATAAACGGGCAGGGATTATATGCCCGAAAGGACGGTAAACCGGTGCCGGCGAGTCAGATTTCCGCAAGAGTAAAGAACTATCCTCTCCTATTTGACATTGATAGGAGTGTTTCACCAATTAAAATCAGCATTTCAAATGACAACAAACTCTAAACAAGGCTTGGAGCCTATAGTATGCAGTGAACCGAAGATCCTGATACTCGGTTCCCTTCCTGGCGACATTTCCATCGAAAGCCAAGAGTATTATGCAAATCACAAGAACTTTTTCTGGAGAATCATAGCGACAATAACAGGCTCTCCTGTGCCGCTCAGCTATCCGGCAAAAAAGGAGATGCTTGCGCAAAGTCATATTGCCCTCTGGGATGTTTACGCCGCCGCAGAACGTATTGGCAGCAGCGACGGGAATATCCGTGGCGGAGAGTTCAATGACATAGTCGGATTTATCAGAAAGAACCCGACAATATCAACAATTGTGTTCAACGGGAAAAAGGCAGCCAAGTCTTACGCGCAATACTTGAAAAAGCATCCCGACACGATAAACATAGCAGGACATCTGCACACCTGCGCATGCCCAAGCACAAGCCCGGCAATCCTCTGCACGGGACTGACTTTTGATGACTTGGTGAACAGATGGAAGGATATTTTGATTTGACACAAACTTTTCTTGTATGAACGGAAGACCTGCCAAAGCAAACCGAGTCAAACCATTGGGCTGGATTTCAGAACCGTAATCTGGAAGTACCGCTGCGAAAGCGAACAAATCTGGAGCGAATGCCGTTTGATTTATGTAAAAATTTCGCCACATTTGCAGTTCGAATGGGGAAAAATTTAATGACTGCGGAAGGAAATATCCTTTGGAATGAATTTAGGCAGACGGGGAGCAGGAAAGACTTCAAGCGGCTGTTTGACGCTTACTATGACACGCTTGTCCGCTATGCCTGGTGGTTTCTTAAGTCAAGAGAAGACTCGGAGGAGGTGATTCTTGACCTCATGCTCCATTTGTGGAAAAACCGAGAGTCAATAGACATTTCGGAGTCCTTCCATTCATATCTGACGACATCAGTGCGTAACCGCTGCCTCAATAGGCTCAGGAAAACGGACTTGTACGCATATCTCGACATCATGCAGGACATCGAGTCTCCCGAAAATGTCGATGCTGGACTGAATATGGAAGACATCAGTTCCGTTGTGTGGGCCGCAATGTCGTCGTTGTCTGAGAAATGTCAGGAAGTTTTCAGTCTGTCGCGGAAAGAAGGCATGAAAAACTCGGAGATTGCTGAAAGGATGGGGTTGTCCGAGAAGTCGGTGGAGGCGTACATCACCAAGAGCCTGAAAACCATACGCCTGAATCTGAAGAAACACATGATTCTGCTAATATTCTTGGGACTATGACATGAAAATAGTGCAGGATAATCACTTCCCTGTCGTCAAAGGAACGACCGGACTACAGAAAAAAAACTACGGGATACCTAAAATTTTATTAGGGTATCCCGATTTTTTTGTGTCTATGAATATGAAAAGAGCAAATTGCCTCTGATTGAGGATTATTTTTGAAGGTTTTCTATTATCATAAAAAACCACAAAGTATAATATAATATATGGACACAAACACAGACCTTATCATAAAATCATTCGGAAAGAAATTGTCGGAAAGTGAAAGATGCGAACTCGAAAACTGTCTTGCCGACGAGGAAAACAAGAAGAAATATGCGAGCCTGAAGGTCGTGTATACAAAGGCTCTAGAGACTGGAAGTCAGATCAGTCCGGACACGGCAGCTGGATGGAAAGCATTTCTGAACAGGATTAAGCCAGGCAGACGCAGGCTCTCAAGGACATGGAGGGTGGCGACGGTGGCTGCCTGCGCGGCGGCTGTCGCTTGCGTTTCAGTTCTGCTGTTCAAAGACCTGTACGGCGAGACCACAAAGTTGCCGACAATGGATGAATATATCGCGGCCGTGGAAGAAATGCCTGGGCTCAAGGACACGAGACTTGTATTACCCGACGGGAAATCGATAGACATAGATTCGCGATATTCCGAAATTGTAATTTCGGAAAACGGTTCATACTCAATAAATTCCGTAAGCATAGAGTCCTCGGTACATGAAGGATACAGTAGGGTGATTGTTCCCGAAAGACACTGGGTTCACCTCGTCCTGCCCGACGGAAGCCGCGTGGATCTGAATTCATCCTCCGATTTTATATGTCCGTCCACGTTCTCTGAAACAGAGAGGCGGGTTCATGTCTGCGGCGAGGGGTATTTCTCCGTCGTCAAGGATGCTTCACGGCCGTTTACAGTCAGCGCCGACGGAATGAAGGTCAGCGTGCTCGGAACTGAGTTCAACATGAAGTCGCGCGACAATCTTTCGGAAGTCACGCTAGTGCAGGGAAAGGTCAGCGTAACTAACGATGGGGGAAAATCCTGCATCCTGTCGCCATCCGAGCAGGTTCGACTTGAGAACGGGGAGTTGACGGAGGCACAGGCCGTGGACACGGAAGCGGTGACCTGCTGGACCAAACCGCGCATGATCTGCCGAAATCAGAACATCGAACAAGTGGCAGAAAAACTTGCCACATACTACGGAGTGAAGTTTCATTACACGGAATCACTCAAGGACATCGTCATCAACGGAAAGATTGACCTTCGAGAGGAGCTTGAAAGCGTGCTCAACACGATTGCGTTCACAGCTCCGGTAAGTTTCGAGACGGATGGAGACACAGTTGAGATACATAGGACAGACAAATTTTAGAGTCGAGGGAAATAGATTGACTCATATTTCTAGATATCAAAAATAAATTGCTACAAATTTAATAATCAATTAAAACTGAATCAATGAATTATCAGAAGCCACAGATGGACGTACTCGTCCTCGGGTGCGACGAGAGATTCGCCGCATCCATCAGCACCGACCAGATTTACTTCGAGGAGGGAATCACGGACAACGAATTTAACACGGAAAACAATTGAAAAACAAATAACCAACACATGAAAAGAATATCTATACTTATGGCATTGGCAGCCGTCTCTCTCGCTGCTTGTCAGAAAGAAAAGACACCGGAAACGGTCTCAAGAAACATCACGATTAAGGCTCAGACCATTTATGCCCCGACAAAAGCGGGGATCGGGGATAATTCACGGGCACAGTGGAGCATCGGTGAAACTGCTGCATTGGTCTCACTGTCAGACTACTCCGTCCACGAATCAGCGGCCTTGACATCAGAGGACATAACGAATGACGGAAGTCAGGCTGCGTTTTCTTTCAGCGGAATCGCTGACGGCAACTATAGGCTCGTGTCGCCCAAAGTCGAGGTTTCGGAAACAGGCGTGACTTTCAGCGTTCCGAGCTCCCAGACCCAGGAAACTCCGGGGATTTCCGGCAACAGACTATTCCTCGTCGGCGGCGCGAAAGGTTCAGCTGAAGGGCAGCTTGCGGATATCACGATCGGAGCGGAAAGCAGTTCCGGCGAGGCATACTTCCGCATGGCCGGAGCGCTGCTCAGGTTCAATGTATTCAGCAGCACCGCCTCCGGCACGGAGCAGCTCAGGAGCATCAGCGTAAGCGCCGGCTCGGCACAGATTGCAGGCAGCATCACGGCAGGCTTCGATGGCGAAGTGACCTCCGCCAAGGGGTCTGGCAATGAAGTCAGCGTTTCTGTACGTACACCGGAGATTGTCGTGGCAAAGACCGCTGGTGAGGCCAAAGGAATCTATGCAACCGTGATTCCGACAAAGGTCGCAGCAAACGAAGCAGGCAGCGTGACCTACACCATAACCACGGACGGATCTGTCTATCAGTTCGTTTCAAAGGAGGAGAAGGAATGGGTCGCCGGAGCGGTGAACGTGGTGAACATTGACCTTGATGCCGCCACAAAGGTTGAGAGACAGGCACCGATAATGTCCTCCACCCACCCACAGGCCAAGGGAGACTTCCCGATGACTGAGGTCGAGCCGGGCGTATATAAGCTTGAGCATCAGTGGCTCAGCGGTCAGGAATATGACATCTGGTTTGCAGCCGGCACAAGCGGATTCTACTACGCGCCAGTCGATCCGTGGGTTTCAGAGCAAAATCGCGTATTTGACATAGAATACACGAAGGAAGTGCGTTCCCTCAAAATCCAGTCTTACGGCGGGAAGAACTACGGGGAAAAATACTACACCATAATCCTCGACACCAACACGAACAAACTCTCGATGATTCAAGAAACCGGCGAGAGGTTCTGGATCGTGGGAGACAACCTCAGTTGGGAGATGAATAAGTATGAAATGACCGTAGACAGGACCGCGGGTAAGGCAACTTGGTACGGTTGGTTCAAAGCGGCTAACAACTTCAAGATTCACGGCGAGAATATGTGGGCGGAGAACACTTGGAATGGTCCGAACAACTATGCCGGTTCCGGAGAGTGGTACTTCAAGGACAGTTCCCGCGAGAACGGGATTACTCTGAACAGCGATGGTATGAAGCAGTGGAGTTGCGAAGCAGGCTACCACAAGGTAACCTTCGACTACAAGGCCTCCCCTATGACCATCAGCATCGAGAAAGTGGAGTCTCTCGAACTTTCGGTGAACGGAACTGCCATGACATACGCAGGAAACAACGAATACACCGCGACTCTCAACTTTACCAAGGGCGAGCCTGTGACCTTCGCCGGGTGCAATGACCTTGAATATGTAAGGCAGGACCCGGACTTCCTCAAGGACGGCAAGTTCAACTCAAAGACGGGGAGCTACACGGTCGTGCTACGCTTGGGAACGCGCGAGAACAGCTGGTCTGATTCCGGGAAGCAGATTCCTGACAATTCTTGGACAATCTTCAGGTCTGAGAACAATGGAGGAGTATATTCAACACTTTTCCTCAGCGGCGAAGGGGTCGCGTCGGTTACAATAAAGAATTGCGTCGGCTGGAATGTTGAAGGAACAGCTCTTGCGTTCATGGCTGAAATTGGAGACAAGGTCTATCAGTTCACAGGCCGTTACAGAGAAAAATGGTGGGAGCTTGAGCCTTATGACAGATGGGCCAACGGCCTAAACTTCAAATATTTCGGAAACACCGGGTGGAGCGGAGGCATCGTGAGCGGTGTCAACCTTAACGACAAGACCGGGAAAATCACCCAGGGCACTGACGGCAACCTCCGTTGGACGGACGCTAAGTCAAAATGGGACGACTACGGAACCTACAGGATGACAGTCGACATGAACACGAACCCGCAGACCGTGACTTTTGAGAAACTGTAGCCCCACAGAAAAGTGAAAAACAATTCTCATTTTTTGAAACACATAAAAGCAAGAACGGACTAATGAAGAAATTCTTATCGACATTAATGGTCTTGTTCTGTATGGCATCAACATTCGGAGGCTCGGTCCTGGCGCAGGACGCGGGACTGAGCCTTTCGATGACCGATCGGTCAATTCAAGACTGCATCGACCACATAGAACGGACGACTGACTATGTTTTCATCTTCAACAAAGACATAGACACAGGGCAGCACGTCTCCATATCTGTCAGCGGAGCGACTATCAACGAGCTGCTTCAGAAACTCTTTTACGGAACCGGCATCGGGTATAGCGTCCGGGGGAAGCAGATTTCCTTGAGTAAAACGGCGCCGCAGAAAAAAACCTCGTCCACGCACATTGTAAAGGGAGTCGTGACTGATGACAGCGGAGAAGAGCCTTTGATTGGAGCCGGGGTTCTGGTCAAAGGGACCGGCACGGGAACAATCACCAACGATCTCGGTGAGTATAGCATCGAAGTCCCTGAGAACGCCACGCTGATATTTTCTTACATCGGATTCCGCCAGAGCGAGATTCTCGTGGGGGACCTGGCAATACTGAATGTCAAGATGATGCCGGACAACGAGATTATGGACGCGGTGGTCGTGGGCGCAGGTACGCAGAAGAGAATTTCCGTAACCGGTTCAATCACCGCCGTGGCGGGAGACAAACTCCGCGCCCCGTCATCATCGCTCACAAACAACCTTGCCGGTAAGCTTTCCGGAGTAATTTCAGTCCCCACAAGCGGCGAGCCGGGAAGCACGTCTTCATTCTACATCCGCGGAATCAACACCTTCGGCGGACGCTCCACCCCTCTCATAATGCTGGACGGAGTTGAGATTTCCGCCGCTGACCTGAACAATATCCCCTCCGAGACCATCGAATCTTTCTCTATTCTCAAGGATGCTTCCGCCACGGCGATTTACGGGGCACGAGGAGCCAACGGAGTCATGCTTATAACCACAAAGACGGGAACGGAGAATACGAAGGCGAAAATCAACGTCACCTACGAGCACTCGTTCCTCCAGCCGGTAAATGTCGTGGACTACACCGACGGCGTGACATTCATGGAAACATACAACTACGCCCATAGGATGCGGTCGTCATCTCCGCTTCAGAAATATAGCGACGTGAAGATTGAGGGAACGCGGAATCACGTGAACGAGTACGTCTATCCCGACGTAGACTGGTACAGCCTCATGCTCAAGAAGTTCACGATGAACGAAAGGGCGAACATCAACATCCAGGGAGGAGGTTCACACGTGACATACTACATGTCCCTTCAGCTTAACCACGACAGCGGAATGCTGAACGTTCCGAAGAACTACTCACTGGACAACAACCACAACCAGATGAGGTACATCTTCCAAAACAACCTCCAATACAAAGTCTCAAATTCGACAACACTCGGACTGAGGATGAACGCGCAAATTTCCAACCTCAAGTCTCCGAACACATCGTCTGACGCGATTTTCAAGGAAATTTACAAGAACAACCCAGTGCTCTATCCGGCCGTATTCCCAGACGACGGATGCGGTCACATGAAGTTCGGTTCCGAGTTCATAAGTTCGGGAAGCTACCACACCAACCCTTACGCGAACATGCTCAACTCTTTCAAGGAGGTGAACGAGAACAAGCTCAATGTCTCGCTCAACTTCGACCAAAAGCTTGACTTCATCACTCAGGGGCTATCCCTCTCTGCACTGGTCAACTTCAACGCTTGGTCATACGCTTCATACACAAGGTCGCTTTCGCCATATCTCTACCGTGTTGCGCCCGACAGCTATAACGTCGTGGCAGACAAATATGTGCTCGACCTGCTCAAGGAAGGAGAGACCTACATCAACCAGTCTGGAGTCTCCAAGACATCGGACAATCTATTCTATTTCGATGCAAGGGCAAACTACAACAGGCGCTTCGGAAAGCACACCGTCACGGGAATGCTCATGTACATGATGAGACAGTACCGCACATCAGTGCTCCCGAGCCGCAACCAGGGATTCTCCGGACGCGCTACCTACGACTACGACAACCGCTACCTCGCCGAGGTGAACTTCGGCTACAACGGTACGGAAAGGCTCGGCAAGGGCGAAAGGTTCGAACTCTTCCCGGCTATGTCTCTCGGATGGGTGGTCAGCAATGAGAACTTCTGGACTCCGCTGAAGAATGTGGTGACCCACCTCAAGATTAGGTCATCCTATGGACTCGTTGGTAGCGACGAGACTGGAGGCAGCAATGCTCCGTACTATATGTATATGTACAAGGTCAATCTCTACGGAGGACCATTCTTTCAGTCAGGAATGCAAAGTGACTATTCCTACAATTATAACGGGCCGATTATCACGGACTATCCTGTCGAGAACCCGTCATGGGAACGCTCGAAACAGTTTGACTTAGGTCTGGACATCCATCTTTTCGACGACCTCCAGATTGTCTTCGACTGGTTTGACTACCAGCGGGAAAGAATACTGATCGAGAGGGCGTCATTCCCAGACATCATGGGATATATGGGAGTGAAGCCGTGGGCAAATCTCGGCAAGGTAAACAACCGGGGCGTGGAGTTCAGCGTCAACTACCGTAAGGAAATTATCCCCGAACTCACCATCGACCTGCGTAGCAACTTCACCTACACGGCGAACAAACTGGTCTATAAGGACGAACCAGAGTACGACTACTCATGGCAGACCCAGACAGGAAAGCCGCTCAATGCCCTATACGGATTCATCTGCGATGGGTTCTTCTCCGACGAAGAGGACATCGCCAGACACGCCGACCAGAGTTTCTTCGGAAGTCACGTAATGCCGGGAGATCTGAAATACAGGGACATAAACGGAGACGGAGCTATCACGTCCGAGGACAAGGTGATGCTCTCCCCTTATGGAAGCACTCCGCGCATACAGTATGGTTTCGGCATAAGCGTGACCTGGAAAAAGTTGGACGCGAGCGTATTCTTCAACGGCTCGGCCAAGCGGAAAATTATGCTTGACCCGAGTTCGATGCAGCCTTTCAACCAGTCATGGACGGCGGACCGCAACCTGATGCAGTGGATTGCCGACGGTTACTGGAAAGAAGGCACAGACAACTCCAAGGCCGTGTGGCCTAGGCTCGCAACCGCACAGGCACAGCAGGAAAACAACCTCAATCCGAGTACATTCTGGATGAAAGACGGCAGTTTCCTCAGATTCAAGACGCTTGAAGTTGGATATACATTCCCACATTGCAGGGTCTATGTAAGCGGCGACAACCTTGCCGTATGGTCGAAGTTCAAGTATTGGGATCCGGAGCTTCAATACAGCACCTACCCTCTAAGCCGGACCTTCAACGTCGGCGTTCAGGTCAATTTCTGAGGAAAAACGAGATGACGACACATAATAAAATATAAGACAATGAGACACAATAAATTGCCATATTTATTCCTTTTATTTTCCCTGACTGCGGCAGTTCCTTCCTGCGGATTTTTAGACGTGGTACCGCCGGAGACCGAGGGACCGGACGATTTTCTTCTGGAAGCCGAGGACGCGCTGCAATATCTGTACGGATGCTACGGAACCCTTCAGAACAAGAACACGAAGGTCCTATCCTACAACACGCTGGCTTTCGGAAGCGATGAGATTGTGGGACCGGAGACGGTGTATGACAACTTCCGCAAGCAGCAGTGCAACCAAATTACCGGTTTCAACGTGGCAGCAAACGGAGGCGTGTGGAGCGACTACTACACTGGGATAGGCTACTGCAACAAGTTTATTGCCGACCTCCGGGCAACGCAGGTGAAAAACCTCACGAACAGCGACAGGACTGCATACCTTGCGGAGGCGAAGTTCCTCAAGGCCTATTACCACTACAAACTGATGTCGGCCTGCGGTCCGATTCCGATCATTGATGAGCAGCTTCCGATGTCAACGTCCAAAGAGCATATTCCTGGACGTTCGCATTTCGACGCGTGCACTGACTATGTAGTTCGACTATGCGACGAGGCCTATCCTGAACTGGAGACAGGCTTCGACAACAACGCCCGCTACTACGGACGCGCGACCAAGCTCGCCGCAAAGGTGCTCAAGGCCAAGGTGCTCGTGCTTGCCGCGTCGCCATTGTGGAACGGTTCGTTCTACGACAAGTCATGGAAGAACGAGAACTTCGAGACCCCGGGCTATGGTCATGAATTAGTCTCTGGAACTTACGACCCGGCAAAATGGGAACGGGCCGAGAAAGCCTGTCTTGAAGCCATTGAGGAGGCTGAAGAGAACGGGCACAGGCTCTTTTCCGTTGAGGATTCGGAGGTTCTCAGAGCCGCCGACGGCATTCCGCTCCCGAGAATACCTGTAACGGACGAGTCGGCGAGGAAAGAGATTGCCAAAAAGGTCATGATGTTTCGCTACCTCAGCGTCGCACGTCCTAATCAGGGAAACAAGGAGATCCTTTGGGGAATGTTGTGGCTCACGAACGAGATTTGCTCATGGGCGTCATATCCCCACTATGTACTCGTGAAGGAGAACGGGCAGCCGAAAGGAGGCTGGGGAATGATAAGCCCGACACTTCAGAGCGTAGAGTCCTTCTTCACGAAAAACGGAAAGCGCCCGGCCGATGACCCTGTCTTTCCTAGCGAGGGAGACTGGTTCAGACGGGCAGGTTTCGAAGGAAGTCAGGAAAATGTAATCAACCTCTGCGCGAACAGAGAGGCACGGTTCTATGCTGCAATATCTTTTGACGGGGATGAATACTCCCCGGTAATCGCCAACGGTACGCCGCTCTTCGTCAACGCCCTGAATCCGGACGAGAATGGCTACAATACAGACAAGTATGGTGTGAACAACAATTCCAGAACAGGATTCTGGAACAAGAAGTTGGTGCACCCGAACACTCGCTATGATAAATGGGGCAACGACAACACCGGTTCAATGACCAACCACCCGTGGGCGGTTTTCCGTCTTGCAGACCTCTACCTCATGTACGCCGAGGCATGTGCTCACACAGGGCACATAACCGAGGGCCTGGACTACCTCAACCGAATCCGCCGCAGAGCCGGAATCGCGGAATACACAGCTGCCGAAGTCAGTGGCTCAGAGGCCTTTCTCAAGGCCGTGCTGGAAGAGAGGTTCTGCGAGCTATATCTTGAAGGCTGGCGTTTTGAGGACATAAGGAGATATGTGAACGGTGCAAAATATATGGGACACGACAACTATCAGGGTCTCAACGTTCTGGAGAAGAATCCCTCTTTCGACTCGTTCAACGTCAGGACGCAGGTCGAGCAGCAGTATATGTGGCACAACAGGATGTACCTCCAGCCGGTGCCTGATGCCGAGGTGTATGCCAATCCGCAGATGGTCCAGGCTCCGCTTTACTGACAGACTGCCCCATGATTTCTAAACATCAGAAGAAATGAAAAGATTCATATTCATACAATTGGCCTGCCTCGCGCTCGCCATTTCGTGTTCGGAACGAAAGGAGATGGACATCTTCCCCGAACATTACAAGACCATCATCTACATCAAGGAAAGCAGCACGGAATATGTGACCATCGATGCGACCGCCGCCGACCGCACGCTCGACTTCACCGTCTGCAAGGCCGGCAGCGACATCGGAACAAGGGTACACGCAGAACTGACCCCACTCCTCCAGAGCGAGCTTGACGAGAATTTCAATGCCGGCGGTGCTTCGGTCAGGTACATGATTCTGCCGGAAGATACCTACACTATGGACACGCCTCTCGTTCTGGATTTCTCTGAAAGCGAGACATACAAGGTCATCGCATGCACCCTCAGTTCGGAAAAATTGGCACAGTTGAGCTCGTCAAATCCCGGAACGCGCTATGTCCTGGGATTCAGGCTCAGCAGTGAAAGCACTTCTGTGAATGAAAAATGCGCTACATATATGTGCGAGATAAGCGATGTCATCGTCCCTACAATCGGTTTCGAGAGAGCCGGGCTCAACCGCGTCAGCGCGGCAATAGACGAGACATGGCCTGGAGACAAGATGGAAATCAGCATACCGGTAGAGGTAAAGTCGCTTGACAACAGGTGGGACATAGACGCCAAGGTAATCATCGATGAAGAGTATCTCAAGACATACAATGCCGTGAACCTGACCGACTACGCCCTTCCGGCCGACGGCTATGAGGCATCTACATCAGTCTCCCTGCACTCGACGGAGCAGAAGGCATACGTGAAGGTGTCGGTCGGCGGAATCTCAAAGTTGCTAAGGCCCGTCATGATCCCACTCCGGCTTACGGACGCGTCACAGTTCAAGGTATCGGAATCCGACGGGATCTGCGCCATTCTCATAGACCCGACAATAAAGTATCCTGTGGAATTTGACCGCGTCGAATGGAAATGGCAGGAATGCTGCCACGAGCCATGGGAGAACAGCGGCAATTGCAGCGCATACTACATGATAGACAATGACATAAATTCCTACTGGCACTACTCATGGGAAGCATCAAGTCCATGCAAGGGTCAAGAAAATCACTGCTTTGTCTTTGACATGGGCCGGACGGAGACCATCACCGGCTTCGGGTACATCGGGCGTCAGAATATGTGGTCCGGCAACGCGCTGAACGCACTGAGCTTTTTCGTGAGCGACGACCCGGCCGTATGGGGGCAGTCCGTTCATGACCACACGAACTGGACGAAGATTGTCGATGCTGCAAGCGTTGACAGCGGCAATGCGGAACAGAGCATCCCATCACGGCTGTTCCGAGGACGCTATCTCAAGGTCATGATTGCCGGTTCAAACGGCAAGGAAGGTAACAACGGCGTCATGAAAGGCTGCATAGCTGAAATAAAGGTATATGGCAAATCAAATTAAAAATATGATGAAAAAGAGAATAATATCATTAGTTCTTCTTGTTCTGGCTGTCGCCTGCGGCAAGGGAGAGGGAAGCGCGAACCCAGTGCATGACCCTACCGGAAAGTTCGTTGTAGTCAAGGGTACGCAGCTCTATCAGGCGGACGGAAGCAGTTTCACGATAAAGGGAGTCAACCTCAACCACTGGCTTACACCGGAGTCATATATGTTCGGTCTGAAGAACATCTCCGTCACTGAAACAGACAAAGCTTTCAGACAGATGTTAGGCGACGAGTACATGAACTCGTGGTGGAAGCGCTTCATGGAGAATTACTTCACTCTCGACGACTTTCTATATCTCAACTCCATCGGGGCGAACACAGTACGTATGCCTCTGACCTACAAGATGTTCAACGACACCTTCTATCTCTGTGACAACAGCCCTGAAATGGGATTCGAGTTCATTGACAGGGTGGTGTCCTGGTGCAAGGAAGCCGGACTCTACCTTATTTTGGACATGCACGTGGCTCCGGGAGGACAAAGCGGTGCCCCTCACATTGACGACAGCGATGGCTATCCGAAGCTGTTCGAGAGCGAGGAGAATATGGAGGAATTTTGCAGAATCTGGAAGAAAATCGCGACCCGCTATGCCGATGAGCCGATAATACTCGGATATGAACTCCTCAACGAACCGATAAAAAAGGAATATGAACGCCTCTACCCATATCTCCAGCCCACTTTCGAGAAGGCGGCTGCAGCAATCAGGGAAGTCGATAAAAATCATATCCTTATCATAGGAGGAGCGAACTTTTATGACGATTTCACGCCTCTTACAAATCTTGCCTTCGACTCAAAGATTCTGATGACGCGCCACCGCTACGGCAGCACGGTCGTCAAGGGCGACGCTGAACTTCGCGACAAATACGAGCTTCCCATCTTCATAGGGGAATTCGGGCATTGGAACGGAGGCACGGACATGACGGCGCAGATTGTATCAAACATGAAGTCTTCCGGAATCGGCTACACCTACTGGCCTTTCAAGAAGATGGACAATTGGGAGTCGCTGCTCGGATTCGACACTCCGGAAGGCTGGCAGCAGATTTCCGCCTTCGTGTCGGCCCAGCGCGACACTCCGGTTCAGATTCAGATTGCCTTGGGAAATATCGATGTGGAGAAGGCAAGGAAAGCGATGGAGGATTACCTCGAGAACTGCCTGTTCCGCAACTGCTTTGAAAGGGCGGAAGTAAAGGAAGGGCTTCAGTTCAAATAGATTGCGTATGAAGAATACATTGAAAATATTCGTTGCCGCGGCTCTATGTCTGGCCGCGACATCATGTGCGGACAAGTCGCCGCAGGACAGAGAAATGGATCGCTTTATATCCTCACTCATGAAGAGGATGACCTTTGAGGAAAAAGTGGGACAGCTGAACATGCCCGACCATGGGACTATGACCACGGGAACCGGAGCGTCATTCAACATCGCGGAGCGGATAATCAAAGGCGAGGCAGGTGCGATACTAAATGCGGGGGGATATAAGAAAATATATGAACTTCAACATCTTGCAGTCGATTCGAGTCGTCTTGGAATACCACTGCTGTTCGGAATGGACGTCATCCACGGCTATCAGACAGTGTTCCCTATTCCACTCGGCCTCTCCTGCACATGGGATATGGAAGCAGTGGAGGAATCCGCCCACATTGCAGCTGTTGAGGCCAGCGCCGACGGCACGAACTGGACATTCAGCCCTATGGTTGACCTGGGGCGGGATCCGCGCTGGGGACGGGTTGCGGAAGGAAACGGAGAAGATCCCTATCTTAACGCCAGGATAGCCGAAGCTATGGTTTGGGGCTATCAGGGACGGCCCGGTCACCGTTTCGAAAAGGAGGACCAGATTATGGCCTGCGTGAAGCATTTCGCCCTCTACGGAGCTGCCGAGGCGGGACGGGACTACAACACGGTGGATATGAGCCGACAAAAGATGTTCAACGAGTATATGGTGGGTTACAAGGCCGCAGCCGATGCCGGAGCCGGAAGCTTCATGACCTCATTCAATGTCGTCGATGACGTGCCCGCATCCGTTAACCGCTGGCTTATGACCGATGTTCTGCGCAAACAATGGGGTTGGAACGGATTTGTGGTAACGGACTACATTGCAATCAATGAATGCGTTGACCACGGAGTCGGAAACTATCACGAAGTCGCTGTCAAGGCCCTCATGGCAGGGGTCGACATGGATATGGTCGGAGAGACTTTCTTCACACAGGCAAAGTCCGCCGTCGAAGCAGGTGAGCTCAAGATGGAGGATGTTGACCGGGCATGCCGGCGGGTGCTTGAGGCTAAGTACAGGCTCGGCCTATTCAGAGACCCGTACAAGTTCTGCCGTCCGGACGATGTGGAGAGCAAGATGTACTGCGAAGAGCACAAGGCAGCCGCACGCCGAATATCGGCTGAGTCTTATGTGCTGCTCAAGAATGAGGACAACCTGCTTCCGCTTGAGAGGAAGGGAACGATAGCCCTCATCGGGCCGCTCGCTGACGCCGCCAGGAATATGCCTGGAACATGGTGCGGAGCCGCAACACTTGACAAATATTCCAGCCTGCTTGAAGGAATGAAGAATGTTGCCGGCGGCAATGTCAGGATTCTATACGCAAAGGGTTCCAATCTGACAAGGGACGAGCGGCTCGAAAGGAACTCCACGCTGTTCGGCAAGACTCTCGTCAGGGATTCCCGCAGCGAGAGGGAAATGATTGCCGAGGCCGTCGCAACCGCACGCAGAGCGGATGTCGTCGTGGCTGCTCTCGGGGAATCCGCCGAGATGTCAGGCGAGTGCTCCTGCCGCTCGGATATCACGATTCCTGACGTGCAGAAAGACCTGCTCAAGGCGCTTATAGCAACTGGCAAGCCTGTAGTGCTCGTGCTTTTCGATGGTAGAGCCCTTGCCATAGACTGGGAAAGCCGCAATGTTCCAGCCATCTTGAATGTCTGGTTCGGAGGTTCCGAGGCGGCATATTCCATCGCAGATGTGCTCTTCGGTGACGTGAACCCGTCAGGAAAGCTCACTATGACCTTCCCGCAGTCAGTCGGCCAAATTCCGCTCTACTATGCGCAGAAGAATACCGGCCGTCCGGCATACAAACCCAAAAATCCCGAGGACTGGTTCTGGAAATACCGTTCCAACTACCTCGACATCAGCAACGATCCCGTCTATCCTTTCGGCTATGGACTGTCCTACACAAAGTTTGAATATGGGCCAGTGGAACTGTCCTCTTCTCAAATAGCGTCCGACGGCAAGGTCGTCGCGAGCGTCGTCGTCACAAACACCGGCAAAAAAGCCGGCAAGGAAGTGGTGCAGATGTATATACGCGATGTCGTCGCATCTTCGTCACGCCCTATGCGCGAACTCAAGGGATTCGAGAAGATAAGACTTGAACCAGGAGAGAGCCGCACCGTGAGTTTCGAAATCGAGCGCGATGCCTTGTCTTTCTGGAATATGGATATGGAATATGTCTGTGAACCGGGAGAATTTGAAGTTTTCATAGGACCGGACTCTACGACTGAGAACAAGGCGTCGTTTGTTCTGAAGTAAAAAGCTTCTATACAATAATAATCAATAATTTATGAATTTCATTCTCACTTTCCTCGCCGCCATTTCCCTCGGCGGAATCTGGGTCTTCAGATTTGAAGAGAATAAGTCGCTCGAACAGGTAATATTTCAATAACACTGAAGGTAAGTATGAATATTCAGAAGTTTTTGTCCATAATCATCGCCATGGCCATCGGGACAGCCGTTTCTTACTCCAAGGTTATCCCAACGCCCGTCTTCTCCGACAATATGGTGCTCCAGCAGCAGAGCAAAGCAGCGATATGGGGAGAGGCAACTCCAGGAAAAAAAGTGAAGATTTCAGCATCGTGGTCAAAGTCAAAGTTTGAGGCGTATGCCGATGAGAACGGGAAATGGTTCACGAGGATTTCGACACCCAAGGCCGGCGGCCCATACAGAATCGTTCTTGACGATGGAGAGCGGACAGTCATCGACAACGTCCTCATCGGCGAAGTCTGGCTGTGCGCCGGGCAATCCAACATGGAGATGCCTATCAAGGGATTCAACGGGCAGCCGGTAAAGGGCTCTGCGGAAACCATACTGAATGCGAAGCCGGAAATCCCCGTGCGGCACTGTTACGTAAAGAGGGAGACCTCGCTCACTGTGAGAGACAAGTGCACGGCGACATGGACGGAGAACACTCCGAAAGACGTAGCCGAGGCCAGTGCGCTCGCATATTTCTTCGCGTCCAAACTCCACGATGTCCTCGGTGTGCCGGTAGGCGTCATCAACGTGTCATGGGGTGGCAGCTGCATAGAGGCATGGATGAGCAAGGAACTGCTTGACAAGGAGTTCGCGGGAGAAATGGACATGAGGGCATACGAACTCGGACGTTGGCCGAAAGATTTCAAGGGATTTGTCCCGGCATGTCTCTACAACGCCATGCTTCATCCGTTGGCTCCATACACGGTCAAGGGCTTCATCTGGTATCAGGGATGCAACAACCGCAACCGTCCGGAGCAGTACAGAAGACTCCAGCCGGCATTCGTAAAGATGCTCCGCGATGAGTGGGGCGATGATTCCCTGCCATTCTATTTCACCCAGATAGCCCCGTTCAAGTACGGAGGCACCGAGGATGACCCTCGGACCGGCTATTTCATGTGGGCACAGGCTCAGACTTTAGAGAAGATTCCGCACAGCGGGATGGCAACTACCGTTGATGTCGGGGAAGCCAACTGCATTCATGCAGCAGACAAGGCCACGCCCGCGCATAGGCTCGCATATCTCGCTCTGACAAAGGACTATGGCATCTCCGGCCCAGATGTGGATACTCCAGTTGCGGAGTCGTTTGCCTTCGGGAACGGCACGGCGACAGTGACATTCCGCTGCGGTCCTCAGGGTCTCTCGCCCATATCCACTGACCTTCATGGATTTGAACTGGCCGGAGCAGACCATGTTTTCCATCCCGCGACCGCACGAATTGACGACAATGACTGTAAGGTCATTCATGTCCGCTCCGATGAGGTCAAGACACCGGTGATGGTCCGTTACTGCATGAAAAACTGGTTCGTGCCCACGCTCTTCAACTGCTTCGGCATCCCTGCCAGCCCTTTCCGCTCCGATGACCAGGAATAATACATAAGTCGTCTGCGGTAAAATTTCTCCAGCGTCTTGCATTTAGGACTACTTCCCGGTCTTAGCTGTGGCAAGAAGAAACTTGCCGGAAGCATTGTCGTAGAGTACTTTGCCGTTTAATTCATGTGATATAAAACTCGGGATTCTGGAAATCTCCAATGCTGAGATAGTTTTGAATACTGTCAGGGTCTATGTTGAGAATGGCGAGATGTGGGGTAGGGCAATAACAATAAGGCAACATCTCTTTGGATAGATAAATATTAGTACTATTTCAAGTGTTCTTAGCGTCCATCGGCTCATTGAGACGGTATTCGTAATTAATTAATAAACTATGCAGCAGCATGTGAATTAAAATAAGGACGGATGAAACTAAATAAAATGTTAACTTTGCATATTGAAGATGAACGAGCATAATCTACAACAAAACACATGACAAAAGACATCAATAGTAGTCCATTTGACGAAGGGACAAAAATCAAGTTGGATATTTTTCGGAGATGCTTTCGAGAGTGGTATCCAGTTTTTGTCCACGATTTATACACTACACACCTTTTAGTATTTGATATGTTCGCCGGTAGTGGCATGGACACAGGAGGTGCACATGGCTCTCCTCTTATACTATTAGAAGAAGCAAAAGGTGCTTAATGCCAGTATTGCAAAGCGTTGAAATCGAGCAGAAAAAAAGTATCCTTTATCTTCAATGAAATTCTAAAGTCTAAATATGAATCTCTGACAAACAATGTTGATAGCTTTCAAAATAAGTGTATGGAGGCTCATAGTTGCAGTGATTGTCCAATCAAAGAAGGAATCCACACATTCAATGAGGATTTCCAAAATCTGTTTTCGGATAAGAAGATTGATAAGATTTTCAAGAATAAGGTGTACGGTAAATTTGTCTTACTCGATCAGTATGGTATAAAGCAGGTAACAGAAGAGGTCTTTTCCAAACTGGTTGATTCTCCTAAAACTGATTTTATTTCCTGACTTTGACAATGATTCACCCAATTCACTTACGCGCGTGCGCGCCCCCTTCAATTAGAGGTTTGAGAGCTGCCTGCTGAGGTGTATTGTATAGCGTTTCGGTGTACAACTCGCCGTTTGGTAATCTGATTTTCAGAGTGGTGATTGTTTTGGCAATGAACAGCACCTTGTCAACACTCATTCCGATTTCCATCATTCGAAGTGTACGCTCCAACTCCTTATATACCTTGTATGCTACGAAGCAGATACAGATATGTGCTTCGATGCGTTTAGGCGTAAAGTGGAACATTGGCCTCATTTCCAAGTTTGACTTCCCGATTCGGAAGGCCCGTTCTACTACCCAAAGTCCATGGTATTGCTTGATAACTTCCTTTGCATCAAGGTCGGTATTGGTGATATACCCCTTCAATCCGTCCCAACGGGCATCTTCCGCAATCTTGTCGTAGTTGATTGAGACCATGACGTCCTTGCTTATGTCTAGGAACTTGTTGTATCCGCGTTTGTTTACCTTGTCTTTTGTCAGCGTACCCTTCGCATAGGCTTTTCGAAGTCTTGTGACGCCTTTCTCCCTGTTGTGGGCATTCTTCTTAGCCCTAGCCTCGGAGTAGCTCACAATAAGCCGTTGACCAGCCCTTTTGACGTATTCCGCGCAGTGGCCATCCTCCCGGTCTATATCCAACAACCATTTCTTTACCTTCGGGGATTCGCTCCGTATACGGGCACCAAGTATATACTTGTATCCTGCTGATTCCAGCAGATTCACGTTGGTCTCGCTCATCAAGCCAGAGTCTGCTACTACGATGAAGTCGGTTAAGTTGAAGCGTTGGACGAAGTCATCGATGATTGGTATCATAGTGTAGCCTTCATACTGCTTTCCGTTGAAGACTGAGTATGATAGAGGGTAACCGTCTTCACTCACAAGCAGGCCTAGTACTATCTGAGATTCGGCAGTCTTGCCGTCCTTGGAAAATCCGTCCTGACGCAGTTCGTCCGACGGATCTGGAGCTGACTCAAAGTACAGCGTGGTTACGTCATAGAACACCAACCCTATCCGACCGCCAAGTACGTCCAACGTGTGAGATACACTAATCTTCTGGATCTTTTCCTGTTGCGTATTGTACAGTCTGTCCATGTAGCGGTAGATGTTGTGAAGTTGAACATCCTCATCAAAGTATGATTTCAGATATTCCACGGTTGCCACTTTACTCATGGGCTGGCAGACGCGCGCAATCGCCAAGTGGCGAAGGATGTCATCTCCGATTGCATTGAACCCTATCCTGTCATATATGTGCCCGAGGATGACCTGTGGTGCATTCTGCAGCGTTCTCTCAATCATGGATATCGTTCGGCGTATCTCCTCCATGGCCTTCTCTGACTCTTCAAAGTCGAACGTTTGCTGTCCGCCATAATGATCTATCCAACGTTGAGCTTTTACCTCAAGTTCCGCAATTTCTTCTGAAGTGGAGGCTACGCCAATCGTAGTCAGTTCCTTGAATCGGCCTGAACTTTTGTCGACGACCACCACGCTGGTCGTACCTGATTTATTGCGTCTTTTGCGTACAAACATACTTGCAAAGGTACGCAAAGGTGACGCGATTCACCCTAAAAAAAACTATTGTTTTTATATATCGCTGATAATCAAGTGTTAAGAAGATAGAGAATTTTTAACTGTCAAAGTCAGGAAACGACAAATTTGAAAAACTATTGGAGGAATTCAGGCAGAATAAAGCTTCTTTCAAACCGGAAGATAAAAAGCGAATCACATCTGCGATAGCCCGTTATGGAAAAGTAGTAGCCAAATCAAGCTACAGTAGCGTTGTTGATGCTTTTGACGAGGCCGCCTCATATATTCCTGATATCATTGACGGCGCCAAATCATTCTTGCAGGATCTTGGAATCTTGGATACAAGTGAAGAATAAAATCACGATAATATGAAAAAAATACTTCTGATGGCAGTTGCTGCCCTTTTTGTAGGACAGTCAGGTGCCATGGCGACGGCAGTGCCTGCGCCGCAGGATGAAGAGCACGTGGAAGCATTCAAGAAGGAGTGTCGCATATACCTGTGGGATGTAACCATCTCCATGGTAGGAGCTACGAAGGATGCCACTTGCCCGAAAGCATCCAAGAGAACTGCTCCGGATTATGCATATAATCAGGGCTTTCCAAATTACAATTCCAAAAAAGACATTTTCAATGACACGAGAGCGAAACTCATAAAGATGATTTATGAGACGCAGGTGGAGTCAACAGAAATCATTGTTCTTCCTTTCAGAAATGGAATCGTCGGTGAAATCAAGGGCGATGCTTCGGTCGAAGGCAAAGCGAAATTGAAAAAGGCGATTATGGAGTGGAATGACTTGCAGGCTGGCGGTACATTTACAGCGACTTGCTTGAAAGAAGCCGTGAATAAGTTTTTCACTAAAGACAAGATAAACAGGATTTTTCTTCTTACGGACGGAGAGCCGTCCAATGATGAAAATGCCAAGCTGTTGGCGTATTTGAGAGACTGGAAGGGCGTAAAGGAAACTAAAGGCACCAGCAGTTATCTTGTATATGTCATGCTTACTGATGAGGCTTTCAATCAAGACCTTGTGGATATAAGCAATGGTAGTGACGGAGATATCCTCGTGACTGAAGAATTCGAGAATCCTGTCTGGATTTCCATAAATAAATACACTTCGATTCATGTGCGTGATTTCTTCGACGGAAAGATTTCCTCTGATGGTAAGGGTTATATCGAGATTCCATACTCTTATGTCCAGGGAAATACAATTCCGCAAAACAGCATATTCCGCTGTGTTGTCGAGGAGAATGATTATCTGAAGATCGATTCATCCATAGCGGTTACGCTTTCTGACGGAATCTTCAAGATACCGTTCCAGTTGGTTACGTCATTTGAAGAATGCCTTGCTAACTTGCCGCAGGACAGCAACTTCAAGATAAAAGCAAGGCTTGTAAAAGGCTCTGCATCAAACAAAAATATCGACATTACAGGAGGAAATGTATTCGAAATAGCTCTTGTAGTCAAATCAGAACCACGAGTGAAAATTTCCTGGACAATCAAATAAAGGTCAGCAATATGAAAAACACACTGAAAACAATCTTATATCTGTCAATTGCAATTTGCTGCCTTTCGTCGTGTAAGGATGAAATGGATCTTGATACTGGAGCAAATGTCAAGACAGAAACTTTCAAGGATTTCTGGTGGAAAAAGCATGATCCTGTCACTGTCAATGCGGTAATCAATACACAGTTTGATGAATGTGAGCAACTTGATGGCCCACTGGTGCTGCGGTTATGTGATGAGAACGGCAATGCCATTACTCCGGAAGTTGCCAAACTCTATGTTCATGGAAAGTTGTCTTCTGACAATACTGTGGTGATCGAGCCTAAGTCTAAAATCAAGGAGACGGAGATCTCCATTGTTCTCGACGAATCCCAGTTGGACCGTACCAAAACATTTACTTGGGATCTTCAGGTCGTGGATAATCCCGGCTTGCTGAAGTTCAATGAATTCAAGCCTCAGAACAATGACCAGTTGGTTGGCACTCGTCTGAATTGGACTAACAAGCTGAAACTTAATTCGTTGAAGGTGGGCGTGGATACCACTGCGATAAGTCTGTTGTCCGCATTCCTCATCATTTTGCTTTTCTGTCAGGCAAGAGTAAAGAGATTCAAAGTGGTTACTCTCGATATTGATGACTGTGAAAACAAACGTGACTCCATCACGATATCATCTCCTCGGAAATTTGCCAAAGTGGTGCTTACTACGACACCGGGCAGAAAACAGAATCCGTTAGCAGCGCTGTTTGTCGGTAAAGTGAGGTATGAATATGTGGACGGTCCCAAATGGACATCTGACGTCATACTTATTCCGACAGGCAGGTCTTTGTCAGATGCTGGAGTAGAGGCATTCTCTTCAGATTCTGAGTACTCGTTCTTGAATAAAGGAGAATCTATAATAATTACTCATCCAAATAAAGCGAAATCAAAAATAACCTGGTAATAATAACTAATAATAACATTGATATTTATAGAATTATGGCAAACAAATTAGTGAGAACCCTTTATGTGGGTTTGGGAGGAACTGGTGTCAAAGCAATCATCCAGACAAAACGTTATTTTGCGGAAACTTATGGTAAAGACAAGATTCCGCCAGTAGTGGCATTCCTTGCTATCGATACGGATAATGGAGTTCCTAATGACGATCCTGTAGTAAAACTGGAACAGGATGAAATTGTAAGTATTTCAGTAGATGATGCAACAAAGTATTATCAAAATAATACTGATGCCTTTAATTGGTTGCCAAATGAGAATGTGAAAGCGCTCAAAAGAATGACAACTGGTGCCGGACAAGTACGGACCAATGGCCGTTTTGCTGCAACTATCAATTATCAGACAATAAAGACGCGTATAAGTCAGGCTGTAGGAAAAATCAGCGATGCAACGAGTGTGAGTGACGGTTCGTGGATTCTTGAACCGGAATCAGATATTAAAATTCATCTTGTTTTTTCTATTTGCGGCGGTACTGGCTGCGGTACTTTTCTTAATACGGCGTATATTATTAAAGACGCCGTGCCTAATTGCAATCTGAAAGCCTATGCAGTTCTTCCTGATATTTTCAAGTCTATGGGCGGTTCAATGGCTCTTGTCGGAGCGAATGCATATGGCGCGCTATGTGACCTTGACTATTTTATGACTGTGATAGATGGAAAGAACTCAGCTTTACCATATGAACTTCAGATGTACGATTCAAAGCCGTTGGGAAAAAGGCCGTTTGATGCAGTGTATCTGATCGACAACAAAAATAAAAACGGGGATACATACAATAAACTGGACCAGATCGAAAAGATGATAGGTCTTGTGCTCTATTCTTCTGCAGGAGAACTGTCACATACTATTGCAAGCCAGATTGATAATTTCGAAAAGGTTTCAGATGGTTTGGCTGTTAAAGATAAGGAAGCTTGGGTTACGGCAACCGGTCTTTGTGAATTGATGGTAAGCACAGAAACGCTTAAAAATATTTATAGCTTGAAGGCGGCATCGCTTCTTGTGGACAAAATGCTCACGGCCAAGAAGACTTCTCAGGATGCAGAGAACAAGGTCAGGACTTGGATAGATTCTCATGCAATAAGAGAGAACGAGGACAATGACCAGTTGCTCGACAGCCTGTTTGATCTCAGTTCACTGAAGCCGTATGTAAATGACATTTCCGATGAGAGTATAAAAGGTGTTGTTTCAAGTTGGGTGTCAAAGAAAGCTCCAGACACGAAAGAAACTAATGAAGTTAAGGAAAAGAGGCTGATAGAAATCAAAGCTGCTTTTGATGAAGTTTTGAGTGAGATCCTGAAAGAAGACGGCGGAGTGCCGTTTGCCAAGGGATTTATCAGCAAATTGCTTTCAGAGATTCTCGAGTTCAAGCGTGAAATGGATGAAGAGAAGAAGGAACTGTCTGATGAGAGGGAAAGAGCGGAACAGGCTAAAGATGACGCCATCAACAGAATGTTGAAAGGTAAAGGTTTCCTTCACAGAGCGAAGTCATTCTATCCGGAAATCGATTCCAAAGTAAACGATTTGGTGAAGAAGACTGCAGATCTTGTCCGTCACGAGTCAGCGTTCCAGTTCTTCTCGGCATTCGCGGAATATATTCAGAAGAAGCAGGAAAATATTCAAGATGTAGCAGCAATGCTAGAAGCTGCAAAGGATAATTTTGGCAGTGATATTTCCGCCATCGAGAATGCAAAGAACAAGAATCCATTCCAGATAGACCTTACCCCAAGGCTTGTCAAGAATGTCGATCCTTCACAGGATCCTGATATCAAAGTCTCAGTATTTGTTGACAGCATATCGAATCCGGATGGCTTGCTGTCATTTGTAGGCAAGAAGGTGGAAATTATTGTAAATTCTTTGCTGTCATATTGCCACGCATTGGAATCCAACAAAAAGTATGATAAGGTAACGATTGAATCATTGCTTCAAGAAGTCAAGGATGAAAATGAAGATGTATATCGTTCAATTATCAAAAGTGCTCTTAATAAGTCTGATGTTCTCCTTCAAATTGAGAATTGCGGATTTACACCTAAAGCAAAAGGAGCCCATCCGCTCGATGCTCTATATATCGCAGTAAAAGATAAAGATACGACGATCCTTGACACGGATCCCGGAACTAAGGCTCTTATCAAGTCAGAAAGTGATGCGCAGTTTGCAAATATTCCAAGTGACAAGAGTATTATCTTCCTTAGACAGGTTGGCGTGTTGCCGGCATATCAGATTGTAAGCGTAATGAAATATGAGAATGAATACAAAGATCTCTCGGAGACTATGTTTTTCCATATTGATCGTGATTTGAAGCGTCGTATGAAAGATGCGAAATTCCAACTTATGCCTTCTGGTTCTGAGGAGGATGATATTCTCGAGATATGGATAAAAGGCTTTATTCATGGTCTTATTCGTCACGAATCATCCGGATCGCAGTATGAGATAAAAAGCCAACTGGCCGGAGGACTTGCGCGAAACGATTTCTGGTTCAAGCTTGATGTTAAGGGAACTGATGCCAGAGCTGACGCGTATGAGAGGTTCAAGACTATGACAAAAGTGCTTAAGGAAGAGATTTTGCCTCAGATACAGGATCGAGAGAGAGCAATGGGAGAGGAAAGGTGCAGAGAGCTGTATTCAGAACTTCTCAATGACCGTTATTTGTATCTGGATAAAGCCCGTTATTGTCTTGACATGACTACCTTGGGCAGGCCTGGATACGTGGAAACCGGCAAACTTTTCGAAAAAGAATTCGGATGCCTCAAAGAAATTGTGGAAAGTTTCAGTAAGTGATAATGTCATATGGCGTATGATACATATTATGATCGGTTCTTGTTTTGACAAGACCATATGTAATGTGTTGGAATATGTCTTGAAGTATGGAGATCAGGAACTGGCCCAATTCTTTACAGGAATGTTCTGTAAAGAAGAAACGGACGGTTCCTTGGTTTTCACACGGGCTGTAAAAACTGTAAGCCAGGGACAGAACAACGCATTAAGTTTTCATTCCGATATAGATGATGAATATCTAGCATCGTTAAGCATAGATAAGGATGTCATCGGCCCGGACAGGCAGAAGGAGTATCTGAAAGCATTTTTTGTTAGACTCTTCAACGAAAATGTAAATATCAATAAAGAGTCAGACGACAATACCTTGAGTATTTGTCTGTATCTTCCGCTGTTTGGAAAGCAGGAATGGAATATTGCACAAAGACTCATTGAGTCTATTTCTGAACAGAACAGGACCATAAGGGTCGATTTGTTCTTCTTCGCATATGATCTTGCTCATCTGTTGGTTGATGAAAGTGAACTCGACAAATTGCCGGATTTGCTTCCTGATATGCAGAAGACCAGCTGCAGGATATTGAAAGAAGCCGTTGACTTGAAAGCGGACGCCAAGGTCTCAAATGTTCTTCAGCATCTTGTCGTGATGCAGAACTGCAATTGTGACGGCGTATCTCTGGACCTGAACGAAGATTCACTGGTTCGCATAATAGGGGAGTTTGCGGTTGCAACCGTGAACTCCTATAGTGGGGTGTTCGGAAATGGCGCTGAAATCAACGACCGTCCGATAGTTGCTATGGGCCTCAGTGTCCTCAACCTGGACAAATACTATTTTGTCAGATATCTTCTGAGCAAAGCATATGTGAAAGTCCTTGAAAGGGAAGGGGTAAATGCCGATTTGGTGGATGTAAGCGAGCCGTCGCTTGTTGTCCAGCAATTGCTGACAGATGATGACTGCTATAGGTTCTATGACAAGTTCTATGATGCTCGTGTCAGAGAACTGATTTCTCAGCAGCTTGACGACCAGACAATCAACACTAAAGCGACTCTCGCCCTGGATAGTGAGGTGGACTGTTTTGTCAACAAGATAGTGTCCTTTATCAATAGGGAGGACTTGTCGATAGCCACAAAAAGAGTTACTCTTGCTCAATTGTTGGGAATGGATGATGATTTGATGATGGGAGATTCGTCAAATCAGAATCAATTGGTGTTCCGTGACAGTTATACGGACTGCATGAACATGTTCGTAAAAGCAAACAATATGCTGCTTAAAGACGTGCCGGATGACCTGTTTGTTTCCATACCGGGAATAAATGGACGTGTTGATCTCGGAAAGGACAGCGACGGATATGATGTAAAATATCCTGAAACGTTCAAGTCTTATGCTGCGTTGTCAGAAGACGCCATTGACTTCGACTCCCTTCAGAAAGATCTGAAGGCTACTGAAGTGGAGATTCGCAGGTGGACTGAATATATCCGTATGCGGGAAAAGGATCTTGATGAGTGCAAAACACAAATCAAGCAGAGTGTGGAGAAGAACAAGATTTTAGTGGACGGTGGTTTCAAGTACGGAGATGTTGTCTATAAACCTGTTGAGGTCGAGTCGATTCCTCTTGAAAAAGTCTATGAACCTCATACCGGCAGTTTCCCGAAGAGCATTGATATGAGAATGCATTTCTCAAGAATCAAGGACCAGGGGCAGGTCGGTGCTTGTACGGCATTTGCTGTGACGAGTGTTTATGAGTTCATTATGAACCAGAGGGGACAGAAGGACCAGCTTAGTGAAAGATTCCTGTACTACAATGCACGTGTCGCATCAAATAAAAGACAGGGTATCGTAGAAGAGGAACTCTCCGATAAAGGCTCCAGCTATTTCGATTCTTTTACGTCTTTGGGGGAATATGGTATTTCTACGAACCTGCTTTGTCCATATGAGACGGCACAAGTAAATGTGAAACCATCCGAAGAGGCATATCAAGATGCGAAGTCAAGGCTTGTAACCGAGGCCAAGGAGGTACATGTCAAAGAACAGGATATCAAATCGGCGCTCAATGACGGTTATCCGGTAATGATTTCCGCAAAACTGTACGAATCGTTTGCTTCCGCAGCCGGTGGCTTTATACCTATTCCTTCGGCGGAGGAAATACAGAATGAGAAGGAACTGGATGTCCATGCATTTCATGCTATGGTAATATGCGGATATAGTGATGAGGACAAGTTCTTTATTGTGAGGAACTCTTGGGGAACCTCATTCGGCGACAACGGATACTGCTATATGCCTTATTCCTATATCCTGAATCCGGAATTGATTATCCAGGCATGTATTATTACCGGTGTGAATTCCGAGAATGTCTCCAATCCTGTCAGGGGTAGCCAGCCTACAGTTCATTTCGACAGAATGAATCCTGAGATCAATGCTGCGATTGTCCGAAATCTGATGGATGAGGCGAAGGTTGTCAAGGAGTTGTGGGTCCAAAAACGAAATGACCTTTACAAGATGTGTACTACACTTGAGAAGACTATTGTCAATGCAAGTGTAAGGACTCAGTTGTATGAGGGTACAACGGCGCGTCTTGACTGGGAGATTGACAATCTTTCGGCTCAGAAGAAGAAAAACCGTAAATGCGAGTCGGAACGTCTGGAGGTACTTGATGAGACTTTCAAAAAGACGGTGATTATCTACGCGGTCTCGTTGCTTCTTCTTATTGTTGCGTTCATGTATCTGGGAAGGACGGCTTTGTACAGGATGATACTGACGATTATTCCGATGACAAAAATCCTGATAGGACTGGTCTTTGTCAGTCTGATAGCATTGGCGATCTATATTTTTCAATATAGGAAACATAGAAAAGCCATTCAGGATGAACATGCACGTATCCACAGTGTCCTCTCCCAGAAGATTCACGAGCGAGAAGATGGTCCTAAGACTGAATCCAGTCATTTGGGACTTTATAAGGATAATTTGAGTGTCAGGATGTACATACCATGGAAAGTGGTTATCAAATTAAGTGAACAGGGAAAATATCTTGAACAAAAGTATCAGACCTTGGTGTCATTTGTCAACAATTTGAAGTCCTGGTATGATACGGAGCGGAATAAAATAAAGGAGATGTCTCCTGATACGAGGGATCCGTTTATTTCATTGCTGTCCAATAAGACATTGGATGCCTACTTTGATGAAAATGCTGAACGGCTGACAAAAGACGTACGGCTGTATTCATTGTTCCAAGGAGGCTATGCGATAAAGGATGAGGCAATCATACAGTTCAAAAAGAAATTGAAGGATACGATTGTCACGGCTTTGATGGGAGACTTGGAGGAATTTACTGTGTATAAGTATCTTACAGGCAATACGACATTTAAATTCCTGGGTGAAAGAAAGTTTGATGTGGACGTGATGCTTTCTACATTGAACCGTAAGTCTAAGGTGTTCCTCAATTTGGATGACGAGGCTAAGAATTTCATTACGGAGAGTTCAAGGCATATGGCATTGTTCAGTTCTGATATCACTACTGTCCGGAGAAATTTTCTCCGACAAG
>ENA-OPIV01000042-OPIV01000042.1-human-gut-metagenome-genome-assembly--contig:-NODE-42-length-28435-cov-4.959193_pt1 | contig 28435 bp, 30 predicted proteins | sample MGYA00241408_ERZ501646 | MGnify/ENA primary metagenome ERZ501646 (study PRJEB25962, sample SAMEA2042368) | human gut metagenome | biome: human gut; feature: human-associated habitat; material: faeces...
CCACAATCAGATTGAATATGCCAAGGAGACCGGACTTGAAGAAGGACTCGCGAAAGGACTCGCGAAAGGGCGTGTAATAGGTCGTGCGGAGGGGCTTGAGGAAGGGTTCGAGAAAGGACGATATGATATGATCCTTAAGATGGTACAGAATGATCTTCCTATCCAAACCATTTGTGAGATAACCGGCTTGTCTTTAGAGGAGGTTGCAAAGCTTAAAGACAGTTCAGGGCGCTAATGTTGTCAGTTTAGCCGGTGATTTCACCTTTAAGACCAGGGGGTTCGAACTGCGATAACACAAACCGAACTTCCTGCGATCCCTGTCTTCTGCAGTCACGTGTAAATAAAAAAAACGGAGCGGCTGAATTTCAGTCGCTCCGTTTCGTGCGGATGGTGAGAGTCGAACTCACACAGGCCAACGCCCACTACCCCCTCAAAGTAGCGTGTCTACCATTTCACCACATCCGCATTTTGTGTGAGAATCAGGTTTCTCTTTCACTTTGGGACTGCAAATATAGGCATTGTTTGGTAAACTCCAAAATTTTTTCGCGTTTTATTTGAATTTTTTTCAAAAAACTTCGCAATGTCCCTGAAATTGTCTAATTTTGCATCCGTTATCCACGAGTTGGATACATAGGTTTATTTATTAATTTTTAAAACAGACTTTACAATGGCTGTTAAAATTCGTCTTCAGCGCCACGGTAAAAAGAATTTCGCATTCTTTCACATTGTAGTGGCAGACGCACGCGCACCACGCGATGGTCGTTACATCGAGCAGATCGGCTCTTACAACCCTAACACAAACCCTGCTACTATCGTTCTCGATGGTGAAAAAGCATTGGCTTGGCTTAATGTTGGTGCAGAACCTACACTTGTTGCTCGTCGTATCCTCTCTTATGAAGGAGTCCTCCTTAAGAAACACCTCAATGGCGGTGTAGCAAAGGGCGCTCTCACACAGGAGCAGGCAGACAAGAAATTCGCTGATTGGAAAGCTCAGAGGGATGCTAAGATCGAGGCTAAGAAACTTGGTCTTGACAAGGCTGCCGCTGAGAAAGCCAAAGCAGCTGCTGCAGCTGAAGAAAAAGTAAATGAGGCAAGAGCAGAAGCTCTCGCAAAGAAGAAAGCTGAGGCTGAAGAGGCTGCAAGAAAGGCAGCTGAAGAGGCCGCTGCTGCAAAGGCTGCTGAAGAAGCAGCTGAGGCATCTGCAGAGGAAACTCCAGCTCAGGAGGCTTAATTCCAGCATTATGTCTGAAGGAGCAGAACTGATACAGGTAGCGAGGATTATCAAATCCAATGGTACTGACGGTGAACTCATTATGGGTTTCCGTGACGTTCTGCCCGAAGATATCGACATTCAGGAACCGGTGTTCATCTATTGTGATGGACTTCCGGTTCCTTTTTTTATCTCTTCCATTGTCCCTAAAGGCACAGACAAGGCATTGGTCAAGCTGGTCGATATAAACACGTTTGACGACGCGGAAGAGCTCACCGGCCAGGCAGTGTATGCCGATGCCGAAAATTATGAAGACGTCTGCCCGGAAGAGGATGGCGACTTCTCCGCCCTCATCGGATGGCGCCTCGTGGATGCCGATGATTCGGAAGTGGGCGAAATTACTGACTATGAGGATATTCCTGGTAATCCTTGCCTGTACGTGGATACGAAAAACGGACAGATGATGATGCCTCTGAGCGAAGATCTCATACTGTCCGTAGATGAAAACGACCGCATCCTCAAAATGAGGATTCCTGACGGTCTCAGATAAATTCCCTTACAATACTCTTTCTGGTTCTATAACATTGTCCTGCAGCGGCATCGCTCCATTCTTGATGTCTCTGTAGAAGGCTGCCTGTGCGGTCATCTGGTAAGGAATGAGCCAGAAGAAACCCAGACCTAAAGACAAGATGCTGAGTATCGCCCAGCCGATGAAAGAAAGCTGAAGATAGAACAGGTCGAATTTGTGACCGTCCATCAGCCTCATGCTCTCCTCGATCGCCTCATTGGCAGACATTTCCGGATGCTCGACGAGAATATACGGCGTAAGCGCGTAGGAATATGACTTGATGATTCCCGGGATAATCAGCAGCAATGTCCACAAGAAGATGTATATGGTGCTCAGAATCATTCCCCAGACCACGTGCAGCCAGTTTCCGAAACCGAGGCTGAACGAGTTGTTGGTCAGCCTGTTGTCGTCTGTCTCGAGCAATACCCTCATGCTGTTTGAATATCCCACCGCCAGCGGCAGCAGCACGAACAGCGAAACGAATGAAAGCGAATAGCCGATGAACGGATTTATGACAACGCGCTGATAATAGGAATTGATAGCGTCATTTGAACTGAAGAACAGTGCCAATGCAATGAGTATAATGGTGGCAACCAATGCGTTGGCCCAGTTTCCCCTCAATGCCGAGAGCGCTTCGTTCTTGTAATATTGATTAGATTTCATATCCATTATTGTTTAACTGACACACTTGCAACCATATTGTCGATGCAGCAATACAGCGGAAGGTCCGCGCGATTGGTCTGGAGTTCGAAATCCAGATAGTCGAAAGGCAGCGCGTTCTTGATCTCCATCGCCTTCCAGCCGATCTGTACTGTCAGTCCGGATTTGTCATATTTGACGAGGTCAATGCTGGCGCTCCCTGTCTTGGTCTCTCCCTGTATGGCATTGACAGTAAACTTCAGATAGTCTCCCTCCTGGAACTTCGGGAATCCTGAAAAACCGTATTTTGCGGCATTGACAGTGTAGTTCGTGTTTGCCACGCAAAGCCCGTTCAACGAGCAGGTGCCGATAGAACGGAGGTTGAATACCACCTCGTGGTCCGGCATAGCTACCTGGCTGTCATAGAAAATGCCGTATCCTTTGGACAGGGCCGCACCGCCCACGCTGTCAGCCACAACCCAGAGATTCTTCGGAATATAACCTTCACGGTAGGTGCTGTCCCTGCGGATGCCCACCATCATTCCTCCTCTGAACTCTCCGGATTCCTCATGGCGTTTCCCGCATAATGTGAGGGCGTTGCTGTTCCCTGTTCCGAAATCGGACTTGTTGAAAAGCCCGTTTACGAAATATTGGGAAGTGTCTCTGTATTCAAAGGTGCAGATGTCGGTGTAAGACTGCTCGAAAGAGCTTTTCATACAGCTGCTTAGACCTGCTGCAATCAGAACTGAAAATAAAATGCTATTAAGTCTCATCATCTTTAAAAATTAAAACATATCTTACTAATATACATATTTTCCTAAAACCGGATGCCTACGCTTGCCTCGAAATCCACGTATTTGAACCGCGTGGTGGAGACGCCTGCTCCGAAAGAGAATTTTCCGAAGGAGAACAATGCTACAAGATCCATCTCCAGGCCGCGACAAGAGTAGTCGGTGACCAATGCCCTTCGGCTGTCAACGTCTTCCCAAACCAGGGTTTTCACTCCCAATCCCGTGCCAGAATACACATCCAGCCATTTGTTGCATCGCCACATTCCTCCGATAGTGAAGCATTGCCTTGAATGCCAGGCCTTTCCGTTCTCCTTGGCCCAGAACTGCCCGTCTCCTGCAGCGCCGTCGCTCGAACATTTGTAGTCATACCCGGTATTGAAACCGAAATCAGAACGCAGTTTCAGAAACCAGCCGGCACCCATTGACGCGCCCTTTCTCCTGAATGTCTGGCCGAACATCAGACCTTCCGAAACATCGGGCAGAAGGCCCGCAACTAACATTATATGATTTTCGCAGACGTGTTTCCTCACCCTTTTCCTGATGGAGGCAAGACTTTCAGTCCTGATTCTTGCCAATGTCGCGGAATCAAGGTTTATCAATGACGAATCCTGGCGGGCGACAAGTTTCTCTATGAAACGGATGCTCGGACTGACTTCCCGCTCCGGCGTGGTCAGAAGAATCTCATACACGCAGGCGGAACGTATCGGGACATTGAACTCATAATCCCGGATAATGCCGAAAGACGGATGCTTGATGGTTATTCTGCGTATCCCCTCAGGCACATAGAGCCAGATCTCGCCGATTTCCTGCTGGCAGTCCACTATCCCCATTACGCCGACATCGAAACTGAACCCCTTCTCTTTGGTCACGATCTTGATCAATGCCGCCTTCCTCCCGTTTTCATCGGTCTTGGCGTACAGCCTGGCATCCAGGTCGGTCTCCAGAGCCCTGAAAGACTCGATCTTGAAATCATCATCAGAGCTCTTGGCCGAGGTGGTCACAGTCCCGGAGAAAATCAGAACAATGATGGTCAATGTCCTGTAAATGTAATCAGCCCATCTGTCCATAATCAGAAATCATAAGGGCCGATAATGCCGAAATTCTTGTCCGGTTCCTCCTGCCATGTGCGGACATGGATTACCGGAGTGTCAGGATTGTGGAGATCCACGAGGATGAACAGGTAACCGGTATCCGAATATGATGACGAGAAGTATTCCTGACGCAGTTTGATTCCGTACAACCCTGGAGCCTTTCCTAATTTTGTGACATCGCAGTCCGTGAACTGGATGTTTATGAACTCCTGCGAGCGGAACACATTGGAAAGACGTTTGATATATTCGCTCTTGCTCTGTCTGGTGAACGACACATATTTCCCGGCGCCGAATTCATTGACCTTTCCGGCCGGCTTCAGCACCCTTCCCGTTATGATCAGCGCATCCTCATCGAAGATGGAACTGATATAGTCCAGACGTTTCAGGGCATATGCAGTCTTGTAGCTTTCCAGGAAATTCATCAGGATAATGCGCGCCTCCTCAGGCCAGTTCGTGTGGGAAGCGATGTCTTCCGCACTTTTCCGGGCCAATGCAAATGACACGTCTGAGATTTTGCCGTCCTTGTCGAACGTGAACACGACATTCTCCACGAATTCCCTGTCATTTCTCGGGAAGGAGAACACCATCGGGATGTTCCTTGCATAAATGTTCTCGCCGAGACTGTAGAAAAGAGGTGCCGGACGGTTCAGTACACGGGCATTGCCATAGGAAATCAGTTTATGGAAAATGTCCAGACCCTCGCTCGTGAAAAGCGAGTCGATACCGTCAGTAGCCCTGTCATTTATGGCGTTGCATATATTTTCAATGATGGCTTCATATTCTGCAGAACCGGCCACCGGGCTAAGTTCGAGCACGAGGCTGTCCACATCCTTGCGCTCCTGGCTAGCTATCACATCCAGGATTTTGCGCTTGACATCCGAGAAGTCGATTTTCTGCACGGTGTTCTGCGGAGCCTCGGACTGAGTCCCGCAAGCAGCGTTCTGCACAGGCTTCTCCGGCACTTTGAAAATCGCATCCAACTGCTTGATGTCCCGATAGATATGCTGCAGGTGCTCGGCCCGTATCTCATATCTTACACGATATCCGGAAACAGGAGAAGCAGAAGAAATCCTTGCAAATCCCTTTCCGTCCTTGGCCGAAAGAATGCCGCTCCACTTCTTGCCGTCGAAGAAACTGTAATCCACAGACTGTACGGGCTGTCCGTCGCTGCTGAAATCCAGTTCAATGACATCTCCGGCGTATCTGTCAGGTGTAGAATACTTTACATGAAGCCCGTCCAGGAGCTTGTCCTTCTTCTTCTCAGTCGAAGTTATCGTCTTTTCGTCCAGAGGAGGAATGCTTTTCAGCAATGTGGACGCCCAGTTCCAATACCTCAGGGCCACATCGACCTGCCTGCTTCCTGCTGCCTTGTCTGCGATGCTGAGCATTTCATTGACCTTGGCCCTCCTGCCGTCGAACAGACTGCTGACTGCATCCCTGCGTATGTACCTGAATGCCGTGGTCTTTTCCCGGTAGATTATTTCACTGGATTTTTCGATTTCGGAGAGATAGCTCCGCATGATTTCCCTCTTGTGTCCGGTCTGCATTCCGGAGAAACCCGCGATTTCTGCTATCTTGTCCGACAGCCCTGAAAGAGCTGCGCTGTCTGCCTTTTCCGCTGTCTTTTCTGACGCTTCCGAACAGATGTACGAGTAGTCCTTCCTGATTTTGCCGATATTCTGTGCCGGTGCGGAAATTACACTCAGGCACATCAGCGAGATGCCGACGGCAAGTGAGATATATCTGAAAGAACTACGTAACATGCAATATATACTATCGTCCGTTTTCACGGCTCAGCCTTGTAAGGCTTGCGGCAGACCCGCAAACTACAAAGGTACTCAATTTTTGCTAAAATTGTTACGCAACATTTCGAACCTGGCTCTTTGGGCACGGTTCATCGACCCTGTCGCAGCATCAAGCAGTTCCTCAAGCTCCCTGGAGGCAGACTTTACCGCCTTCCGGGAACTCTTTCTGTCGGAGCACAACGTCTCCAGTTTCTCATATTTGTCGAGTATTTCGTCCCACTCTTTCCGGATCCTTTCATTGACCTTTTCGGCCCAAAGAGAAAGCTCCTCTGGCGACAGCCCGCCACTGTGCAGCGCTTCCGCCATTATATTGCCTTTAGTATCAATGAAATAGAACAATTCGCCCTCGTTGGCCACGGCCATATCGTCGCTGACGAATTCCATCTTGTCGTATCTTGCGGGGAGGATGACGTTTCCGAGAGTGTCACAGAGCCCCCACTTCCCGTCCTTTGAGACAATGTTCGTCCCATTGAAACAGTAAGTGCTGCTGTCGTATGTGTTTTCGAGTTTTACGGAGGGAGTTTCGACCTTTTCTCCGTCCGGCCCGGAGTTTCGCGCAGTGCAGGAAATGCAGATGCACAATACCGTCGCCGCAAGTTTCGTCATCTTCATCATTGCGGTACAAATCTAATGAAATTTTTATTATATTTACATCCATTTAGTGAGCGTTTATGAGCAATATGAATTGTCCGTCAGCCTTTTTTACAGATGAACCGGAAGATACCATGTCAGTGTCTTCCGCGCCCGAGGATTTGCGCCTGTTGGCCTCGTCTGAAGTCGGATATTCAGAACTCTGGCGTTGCCGCGAGGAAGGCAAGTTTCTGATTCTCAAAGCTCTGAAGCCACAGTACAGAAACGTTCCCGTCTATGAGGACCTGCTCAGGAAAGAGTTTTCGCTCGGCTATGAACTCGAACACCCCAATATCTGCAGGACATACGGTTACAAGCATTATCCGGAACTCGGACATTGCGTAATGATGCAGTGGATAGACGGCGAGCCGCTCAGGTCAATGCTCCCGATATCGGACAAGAAACTCTCCCGGAAAATCGTCTCCCAGCTTTGTGACGTTCTGGAATATATCCACAGCAAGCAGGTAATACACAAGGATCTCAAGCCGGAAAATATTCTTATAACTCATAACGGACAGAATGTCAAGCTGATAGACTTCGGCCTCTCAGACTCGGACGATTATGCGCTTCTGAAATTCCATGCCGGTACACAGGCATATGCGGCCCCGGAACTTCTTTCCGGCGGAAAAATCGACTGCAGGACAGATGTGTATTCATTCGGGAAGGTGCTGCAGGAACTTCCGGGAAACTATGCCCGTGTCGCAGCCAGATGTACGAAGGACAATCCTGACGATCGCTACTCCGATATGGCTGAAGTACGCCGCGCCCTCGAGCGCCGGACCACATTGTGGCTGAGCCTCGCGGCATTTGCAGTCATTGCAGTGGTCGTGTCAATGATAATCTACGCCTGCAGTGACTACCGTTACAAGGCGCGCACGTTCAATGACGCCACTGACCGTATCGTCAGATTACTGTAATTTCGGTGATGCCGTCCACTGTGCCGGCAATATAGGAAGGAGTGTAGTCCGCGTCCCTTATGATCTTAGGTATGAGCAGCGGATAGTCCTTTATGATGGCGTTGATGGCAAATCGGTCATTCTCAAGAAGTTGTGAGTTCAGTGACTTCTTTACCACGAATTCGTCGTTTCCGAGATATTCGAGTGTGACCACTCTGTCCGGATTCCATTTGATGATGACAGTCTGGCCTTTTTTCAGATCTTCTGAATATAAAGTGTAACTGGAGAAAAAAGTGGACTGGTAAGAGGACGAGTTCTTCAGATTCTTGCAGAATGTCTGGAAATCCCTCGTGCCTAAATATCTTGAAAGAATGTCCAATGTTGATATCCTCGGAGTCGGTCGCATAGAGACATAGCCCCAGAGCCTTTTCAGCGTAGATGCGCTTACAAGTTCTCCGGTTTTATGGTCAATGACCACCGACAATGCCTCGAAGTCTGTCGATGTGGAAATTCTTCTTCCGTAGCGCTGCTCCACTTTCTTGAGCAGGTAGTTCTGTTCCGGTATCTTTGTCTCTGCCATGTTTCCCCCGTTTCCCCGTATTGTCGGGGCCCTGTTCATATCAGTTTTAAGGACAGCCGTGTCAGCTGTTCGTTCTATTCTTTATGCAAAGTTCGGTTATTTGCAAGTCCGTGTCAAGTTCATATTGGTTCACATTGAAAATTTAAACATATTTTTTAACGATTTATCAATATTTCTTCATATCTTGCTAAAGAATCATCGGAGAATGGTTCAGGCACTTTCCGCCTGCCTTGAGGAGCGGTGCTAAAACAATAAATCTTAATAACTATGCCAGCAAATCATCCTATTTTCCAGGGTACGTTTCTGTTCGGCAAGAAACTCTTGGCTGTTAATATTTCCAAAAATTACCAGGAGCGTCACGCTCCCGACGGAAGAGGCTCTACCTACGAGTGCGCGAGAAAATATTGGCGCCTGTCCAAGAAAAGAGCAGAAGGCGTGGACTACGTGATAGCAGTTGCTGACGGACGAGTTGTCGGAATATACAGACCTAAGAGTTGGTCGGCATCAAAGGAAGTTTTCGGAAAATTCGAATTTGAAGGCGAAAAAATACGTGAAAATCCAGTAGCTGCCGCAGATGCGCTGTGGGTGTTTGCAGGCCGCAGCAATCCGGTCAGATATATGGATTAGCTGATCGTCTGAAAATGATGTAAACTGGAGAGTTGCCGAAATCAGTTTTTGGCCGCTCTCCTTTATTGTTACTTGGAATTGGAGCGAATTTGCTAATTTTGCATAACTATGGACCCGCAAGCGGTTTTGCGGGTCCGATACGTTTAGGAATATGAATCTGGACTTATTCAAGGAAATATTGGACATAGAATCCACGAGCGGACAGGAAAGGCGGCTGGCTGAATTTCTGGAGCGGAGGTTCCTGGAGATTGATCCGAAGTGCACCTGTACCCGTTACGAAGTGGGGGACGGGACATTGAACCTGCTCTTCCGCTGGGACAATGCAGGGATGACATCCCGTCTCCCGAAGGTCGTGCTTTGTTCGCATCTGGACACCGTGCCGCCGTATTTCGCGCCCCAGTTCAGGAAAATCAATGCAGGAGAAACCCTTCCGGACGGCAAAATAACAGAACAGGATGACCTGCTCATAACAGGACGCGGCAGCTGCGACGCCAAGGGACAGTTCTTTTCAATGTGGTCCGCCTGCAGCAGTCTGGCATCAGAATCCACGTCTGGAGAAACTGATTTCGGGTTACTGTTGCTCTCGGGAGAGGAAACCGGCTCGTTCGGAGCTAAAGCGTTCGACCGTGACTGCCCCGGGAGCGAATACCTGATAGTGGGGGAACCGACTGACAATCTTATGGTCTCCGCATCCAAAGGAACCAAGTCATATTCGGTCACGATTCATGGAAAAGCCTGTCATTCAGGCTATCCGGAACTCGGTCATAGTGCTGTGGACACATTCGTGGAGTTTGTGGAAAAGTTGCGAAGCATAGATTTTCCGGAAGACGAGGTGCTTGGTCCGACGACTTGGAATATCGGCAAGCTATCTTCTGACAATCCGCAGAATATCCTCAGTCCGGAACTTTCTTTCCGCCTGTATTTCCGTACCACCTTCGCGTCAGATGCCATGGTGCAGGAAGTGATGGAACAGATGCGGTCGGAAGACATTGACATAGAGGCGTTTGGCGGAGATACCCCGATGCGCTACACGACTTTCGACGGCATAGGGACCAAGCCTGTGGCATTCGGAAGCGACACGCCGAGGATGAACAAGTTCACCCACCGTTCACTTTGCGGTCCCGGCTCCATTTTCGTGGCCCATACCCCGAGGGAATATGTATTGCAGAGCGACTTGGAAAAGGCTCAGTCCCAGTATGAGACTCTATTGAAGAATATTTTACATAACGAATTATGATACAGCTTATTACCACATTGTTTGTAACATTGGCCGCGGCCATTTCCCCTCGCGCGGTGGTGCCGCTTCCGGTATCCGTGACCGAGATGGAGGGGACCTGTACACTTCAGCAAAACCCGACACTGAAAGTAGTCTGCAAATCAGACTGTGAAGGCGTGGATGCTCTTAAGGACTATGCGAAGGATGAACTCGGATGGACATTGTCGGAAAAAGGAGACATCGTCATCACATTGGGCGACAGGAATTTCGTGAAGAAAGTCAATGCAGATGCCTCCATCCGTGAGGACTGTCGGGATGCAGCCTATTCATTGACAATAGGAAAGAAGGGCATTGACATAAAAGCCCTCGCGCCGAAGGGCGCTTTTTATGCGTTGCAGACGTTGAGGCAGATGATGGCGAGTGGCGACGAACTGCAGTGCTGCGCGGTTTACGACTGGCCGAGATTTCCGTACAGGGGTCTGATGATAGATGTGTCGAGAAACTTCCGTGACAGGCAATTTATTGAGAAACAGATAGATGCGATGGCGCTGCTGAAGATGGACAAGCTTCATCTTCATCTGATGGATGATGCAGGGTGGAGAATCCAGATAGATTCCAGGCCGATGCTTACGAAAAAGGCGGCATGGCGTATCGGCGGTACTTGGAAACAGTGGCGTGAACTTGGATGCTTTTATTCCGAGGAGGGAAGTCCGATGGCTTCCGGCGGCTATTATACGAAGGATGACGTGCGCGAATTGGTGGCCTATGCTGCTGAGCGTCATATAGATATAGTTCCGGAGTTTGAGATTCCGGGACATAGCCGGGAAGTGCTGGAGGCCTATCCTGAACTTGCCTGTGTGGATGAAAATGGGGAAAGGGTGATGAATTCTGACATGTGCCCGGGCAGCGAGTATCTTTTCGACTTCATCGAGGATGTCATGTCGGAGCTGGTGGAATTGTTCCCTTCCGAATATATACATATAGGTGGAGATGAAGCTTCGAGGGCTGCTTGGAAGAAATGCCCTCATTGTCAGAAGATTATGGCGGAAAACGGTCTGTCTGATGTGGCTCAGTTGCAGAGCTGGGTTACCCGGAAGGTCGAGAAGATAGTGGAGTCCCACGGCCGCAAGATGGTAGGCTGGGATGAAATCATGGAAGGCGGCCTTTCGGACAATGCCGTGGTGATGTCCTGGCGTGGTTCTTCGCACGGCGAGAACGCGATCAAGCAGGGCCACGATGTCATAATGTCGCCTAATACCTGGTACTATCTGGATTACACCCAGGACGCGCCGATCTATCAGCCGGAAGCTATCGGCGGATATATTTCTCTTGCCAAGGCATATTCTTACGATGCGGATATTGACAGTCCGCATCTGCTTGGTGTTCAGGGTAATGCGTGGACTGAGTACATTCCGACAGCTGAGCATCTGGAGTATATGCTCTATCCGAGAGCGTTGGCAGTTGCTGAAACGGGCTGGAGCAGGAAAGAGGACAAGAACTATGAGAATTTCAAGGAGAGGGCGTCGCATTTCTGCGCCGAGTTGAAGAAAATGGGCTATAATCCATTCGATTTAGACAAGGAATTCGGTACGAGGATGGAGTCCCGCGAGCCGCTGCAGCATCTGGCTGTAGGAAAACCTGTGCAGATTCTGACTCCGTATGCCGAGAAATACAGGGCGAGCGGCGATGTTTCGGTCAATGACGGTCTGCGTGGCGGCTGGTCTTATGGAGATGACCGCTGGCTGGGCTTCATCAGAGATATGGACATCATCATTGACTTGGAAGAAAAACAGCCTCTGCACTATGTGGGAGCGACATTCATGGCTCAGAGGAACAACCATGTGGCAGTCCCGGAGCGTGTGGAAGTCTATGTTTCCGATGACGGGGAAAATTATACTTTGGCGAGCGTAAGCTACAGTCAGCTGCCGGCGGACACGTCGGATATGTGTTATGAGACATTGTCCTGTGTTGTCAATGCATCAGCGCGTTATGTGCGTTTCAAGGCGTTCCGCAGAAATCTTCCGCTGCACGCTTGGCTGTTTACTGATGAAATTGTTGTAAATTAGAGGTCATTTTCAAAACAGCTTCTCAGGAGGATAGTAGTATGATAGTAATGAAATTCGGCGGAACGTCGGTGAAGGACAGGGATGCGATTCTGCGCGTTACGGAAATAGTCCGCGGAAGGATGGCGGACAGGCCGCTCGTGGTCGTGTCAGCATTGTCGCAGGTTACCAGGGTCCTTTGCAATATAGCGGAAGTCGCTGAGACTCAATGTGCTGAAAAAGCAGAAAGACTCTTGGCGCCGCTGCGTGAAAGGCATCTGTCCCTCGCGACTGAACTGCTGTCGGCAGACGAAAAAGTTTTAGGTCAATGTCTTGGCGACCTGAATGCCATCTGCGATTCGCTGAGTGATTTCGTGCACGGAGTCTGCTGTATCGGAGAACTTTCTCCAAGAAGTTATGCCCGTATCGTCTCGACAGGCGAGCTGCTCTCTTCCAAGATAGTTTCTGCGGCAATGAACGTGAACGGACTGAGATGCGGCTGGGTGGATGCCCGTAAAATGATCGTTACCGACTGTCAATATATGTCTGCGGTGCCGGATTTGGAAGCGACTCAGGCAGGTGTCAGACGCATTGTCCCGGAAGCTGCGAAAGGTGTGGATGTGGTTCTCACTCAGGGCTTTATAGCTTCTTCTGTGGAGGGCGCCCCTTCGGTTCTGGGCTTCGAGGGCTCCGATTACACGGCGGCGATTCTCGGTATGGCTCTGGATGCTGAGCGTGTGGAGATATGGACCGATGTGGACGGTATCCGTACAGCTGACCCGAGAAAGGTGGATGTTACCGCCCGCGTGGAAAAGATTTCCTACGAGGAAGCGTCTGAAATGGCGTTCTTGGGCGCGAGAGTGCTGCATCCGCTGACTATCGAACCGGCGAGAAAGAAGAATATTCCGGTCTATGTGCTGGATTCGTTGAAGCCTGATTCGCCGGGTTCTGTGGTGACTTACGAGCAGACAGCCTGCGGCCCTAAGACCATTGCGGTCAAGGAAGACATTGACTTTCTCGAGATTACCTCCAGGAATATCGTCGGGGTTTCGTCAATGCTGGCCGGCGTTTTCAGCTGCATTGCGGACTATCCGGTAAAGACCGTTCTGGTGTCTTCTTCAGAGTCCAAGGTGGGGCTTACATTGGAATCAGGCCAGCCCGGATTTGAGGAACTGCTCTCTTCTCTGCGGAACCGTTTCTGTGTGATGGTTTACAGGGACAAGGCCGAGATTTCGGTCGTGGGACGTAATGTGGTGTCCCAATCGGGTGTGTATGAAGATGTTATGGAGGCGCTTGACGGCTGCCAGGTCTATATGTCTGTACAGAGTCCGTCACTTCTGAGCACGAGCGTGGTGATAGACAGGAAATACGCAGAAGAAGCGGCAGGACGTCTGCATTCAAAATTGTTTGGCTAGAAAAATCAGGATAAGATATGAAGGTTTTTATCAGTGGCTACGGCCGCATGGGAAAAATGGTGGAGTCCGTGCTGAAGAGCAGGAATATAGAGTGCTCGGGCGTGTCGGAAGATATAACGTCTGCTGACAAGGCTGTGGCATCAGAAAGTGTCTGCATCGACTTTACCGTGCCGGAGGCGTTCAGGGCAAATTACAAATTCATCGCGGAGAATTTCAAGGCTGCGGTGGTAGGTACGACGGGATGGTATGATATTGCAGATGAGGTGTTTGCCTATTTCGAAAAATGCGGTACGCCCCTCATTTGGGCTTCCAATTTCTCGGTCGGTGTCAATGTCTTCTCTGCTGCTGTGGACTTGGTTTCCAAACTTCTTGCAAAGTCTGGCGGCTATGCCCCGTATATAGTGGAGAAACATCATTGCCATAAGCTAGATGCGCCTAGCGGAACTGCCAAGACATTGGCTCGTGACATTGACCTGAATATGGGCGTGAAGACGGATGTCGCGTCCGTAAGGGTCGGCGAACTTGCCGGCATACATACTGTCGGCTTCGAGGGTGGCTGCGACAGGATTACTCTCGAGCACGAGGCTTTTTCGCGTCAGGGATTTGCGGAAGGGGCTGTGCTGGCGGCTGGTATGGCTGACGATTTGGCCAAGGGTGCCGGCAGGCAGCGTAATGTCTATGAGTTCCGTGAACTATTTATCGGTGGAAGTTTGACCTTATAATTTATATGTCAATGAAATTCAAAGGTTTGGGAACGGCATTGGTGACTCCGTTCAAGAATGGAAAAGTCGATGAGAATGCTTATCGCGCTACTGTGGCCCGCCAGATTGAGGCCGGTGTGGATTTTCTCGTGCCGCTCGGTTCGACTGCTGAGACTCCTTGTCTGAGTGATGACGAGAAGGTGCGTCTGGTGCAGATTACACGTGAGATGGCGCCAGGGGTTCCTATGGTGGCCGGCGTGGGTTCCAATTCATTGACAGGAACTGTCCGCAATATGCGTCTGCTGGATTCTTTGGACGTGCAGGCGTACCTGGTGGTGGTCCCGTTCTACAATAAGCCTACGCAAGAAGGTCTGTATCAATATTTTAAGACGGTTGCTCAGGAAACTGACCGTGAGGTGATCCTGTACAATGTCCCGGGGCGTACTGGAACCAATATGAAGGCGGAGACGACGTTGAGGCTGGCTCATGATGTGCCTAATGTCGTGGCTGTCAAGGAGGCGTCCGGGGATGTGGCCCAGATTGTGGATATCAAGAGGCAGGCTCCGGACGGTTTCACGGTTCTGAGCGGCAATGATGACCAGACTCTGCCTCTGATGGCGAGTGGAATCGACGGTGTCATCAGTGTGGCTTCAAATGTGGCTCCTAAGATGATGAAGGAGTTGGTGGATGCTGTTTTCGCTGGTGATCTGCAGAAGGCTATCTGTTTGAATGACAAGCTGATGCCTCTTTACAACGCGCTGTTTGTGGAGAGCAATCCGATTCCGGCCAAGGCTGCCCTGAAACTCTTGGGGCTCTGTGAGGATGAGATGCGTCTTCCGCTCACGCCTGCTGTCGGGAGTACGGAGAAATTGTTGAAGGAAGTCATGTCGGGTCTGGGACTTCTGTAGGAGTTACCTTTTTATAAGGAGAGAATATGGAAAATGAAATGGAGCGTTTTCTGCAGGTCTGCGCTGATTTGGAAAGCGGAAAAATCAGGGTTGCAGAGAAAAAAGACGGGGAATGGATAGTCAATTCCTGGATTAAGGAAGTGATTCTCAGTGGGTTCCGTCTGGGTAAGCTCGCGAATATGTCGGAAGGGGAGTTCTCTTTCATTGACAAGGATACTATTCCGGTAAGGAAATTCTCAGTCGAGGACAAGGTTCGTATTGTGCCTGGCGGCAGTTCTGTGCGCCGCGGTGCGTATCTCGCTCCTTCGGTAATCATGATGCCGCCCGCTTATGTGAATATCGGCGCCTATGTCGATGCCGGTTCAATGATTGATTCCCACGCTCTTGTAGGGTCCTGTGCGCAGGTCGGAAAGAATGTGCATATCGCCGCTGCCGCCCAGATCGGAGGGGTGCTGGAGCCTGTCGGTGCAATGCCGGTAATCGTCGAGGACAATGTCTTCATCGGCGGTAATTGCGGGGTGTATGAAGGCGTGTTGATAAAAGAGGGCGCAGTGCTTGGCTCTGGTGTTATAATCAACAGGTCCACAGCGCTTTATGACGCCGTGAATGGCGGATTTATACGTCCTGATGAGTCGGGAAGGCTTACTGTTCCAGCCGGAGCAGTGGTGGTGGCCGGAAGCAGACCGGTGACCAAAGGACCTGGTGCTGAATCGGGGATAAGTCTCTATACTCCTGTAATTGTGAAATATAGGGACGGCAAGACAGATGCTTCTGTGGAGCTGGAAGATTTGTTGCGATGATGACTTTCTATAAATATCACGGAGCGGGGAATGATTTTCTGATTGCTGACGGAAGGGACATTGACATTGACCTTTCTGCAGGGCAGATTGCGCGGCTGTGCGAGCGTCATACCGGTATCGGGGCGGATGGAGTGATGGTGCTTGAGCGGAGTTCTGATGCGGATTTCCGGATGCGGTATTATAATTCTGATGGCTCGGGCGGAATGATGTGCGGCAACGGAGGGCGTTGTATCGTGGCGTTTGCTGCCGACCTTGGCTATGAGAGTTTTGTTTTCGAAGCGCCTGACGGTAAGCATGTTGCAAAACTTGAAAACTCTGTGGAGGCATTTTCTTCGGAGCCGAGAATTGTGCGTCTGAAGATGAAGGATGTCCAGGGTGCTGCTCTTTATGAAAATAAGACGGATGTGATGTTTCCGGATGTTTTTCTCGATACGGGCACGCGGCATCTCGTGCATTTCGTGGAGGATGTCGGAGAGTGTGACGTAGTTGGAACAGGCAGGAGTCTGCGCTATGATCTGAGGTTCGCGCCTCAGGGTGTCAATGTGAATTTTGTCCGTGTCAATGATTTACTGCCTGACGGAAATCTGGATATCGACGTGAGGACTTACGAGAAAGGCGTTGAGGATGAGACACTTGCCTGTGGTACCGGTATAGTGGCTTCGTCGATGGCTTCATGGATTCGTGGCGTTCTTGGCGGATGTGATAGGAGTTCTGGTCCCGTGGAGGTTTCTGCGCGCGTTCATGCCAGAATCGCGGATTTGAGGGTGGATTTCGTTCCGCGTTTGGATGGGGCTTCGTGTCAGAAAGAAACGGGTTTGCGTGGAAATGAAACATTGCCTTTTACGGCGGATAATGTGTCGCTCCAGGGCCCTGCCGTTTTTGTGGCGAGGATAGAAGTGCAGCTCTGATGCTGTGCGAATTTGTTTGATAGTGAGGAATTTATGGATTTGCTTAGATATAATTTGGGAGAGGGTGTAGAGGCGTTTACGACAAGGCGAGATTCGGAGCTTCCGTATCCGGTGATACAGCCGCATCAGACTCATTCTGCCAATGTGGCTGTCATCGACAGGCCTGATTATTCCAGAGAGGAACTGGAGGGTGTGGATGCCTTGGTGACTAATCTGAAGAATGTGGCTATAGGTGTGCGTACGGCGGACTGTATTCCGGTGTTGCTGTATGATCCTGTGTCACGGTGTGTCGGGGCTGCCCATAGCGGCTGGCGTGGAACTATCAACAAGATAGCTGCGCAGACGGTTCTGGCAATGATAAAGAATTATGGTGCAAAGCCTTCGGATATGCGTGCCGTCATCGGCCCGGGTATCTGTATCGACAATTTCCAGGTAGGCGAGGATGTGGCGCAGCTTTTCAAGGCGTCCGGTTTCCCGGTGGATAAAATCTGGTCGTTCCGCGGTCCGCGTACTGAGGGCAGTCTCGAAGGCGGCCATCATATCGACATTTTCGAAGTCTGCCGCATCACGCTTCTGGAATGCGGAGTGGCAGAGTCCAACATCCAGGTCAGCGGCATCTGTACCTACAATGACCCCGATTTCTTCTCCGCCCGCCGCGAAGGTCCAGCCTGTGGCCGCAACATCAACGCCATCACACTGTTGTGATCTCTGGTCAATGTCACGGTTCTCTCCGGAAAGTGACGTGGTGTAGATTTTCTTGTACGAATGCTCCTTTTCCGTGTAGATCAGATTCTTGGTCGTGAGAATCGGATTCTTCGTCCTGGCCGGACCGCGAAGTCAGCGAGTTTTTCCCAATATTCTAAATAGACCGGCTATGGTCGATGGTGTTCAGGTTGCCTTTCCGCACAATCACGAACTCGTTTTCGAACGTCTTCTCTTCAGAAATGCGCTTTGTCCTGAATGTCTGGTACTTGATTTTCAACAGGTTCTTTACTCTGGAGTCTTCGTACATTGCTGCAACTGACCCAAAGTAAAAGTGTTCATGGGTGTCCTTGACCTCCACATGAATGATTGTCCGATTGTGCTTTAACATAACTTGCTTCCGCAAATATAGCACATTGTTCAACAATTATCGAAAAGAAGTTGAAAGTTATTTTGCTATTATCAACAAATACAATATATTTGTATGTAGATGTCACCCTTTGCCTTCAGTTAAAAAAATATGAATAAAATTAAAGTGAAAGTATTTGTCGAAAAAGCTGAGTCTGGCTATTCTGCATATATGGACGATTCTCCTCTTGATTACGGGTGCATCGGTGAGGGTGTTACAGTGGAGGCCGCCATTGAGGATTTTTGTGCTGCATACGAGGAAATGAAAGCATATTATGCCACTAAAGGAATGCCATTCACTGAAGCAGAATTTGAGTTTTACTATGATACTGCAAGTTTTTTGGCGGAATATGCCGGGATATTCTCTCTTGCTGGTCTGGAAAAACTTACAGGTGTCAGTCAAGCACAACTCGGTCACTATCTGCATGGCAGACGCAAGCCGAGCAGAAGGACTATGGATAAGATTCAGAAAGGAGTGAATCATTTTGCGAAAGAATTGACCGCCATAAAATTCGCATAGTGATTTTGTTGCGGTCATTGTCTGTTTTAATTTTATTGTGCATTCTTGTATTTGTTCAAAAATTATGTAATTTTGCATAATGTAAAAAGACGTAATGTAAAATCGCATAATAATGGAAAATTTTTTCAGAAATCCGTTTGTCATAACTCCGTATGTCAGAGAAGAGTATTTCTGTGATAGAACGGAAGAGACAGCTCAGCTTTGCAAGCACATACTAAATGGAAGGAATGTGGCGTTGTTTGCACGACGTAGGCTCGGCAAGACTGGTTTGATCCGACATTGTTTCGCGCAGAAAGAAATCAGCGACGTTTTCAATACTTTTCTGATTGATATCTATGCTGCGAATAATTTGAAGGAAATGGTGGCGATCTTTGCAAATGAGATTTTTAGCAAAAGTGAATATTTCGGAATAAAGGACAAGCTTCTTCAGGGGTTGAAGTCGTTGCGCCCGCAGATTGAGTACAGTCAATTGACTGACAGTCTTTCGTTTTCACCGATTGTTGGGGATATTTCATATCCGGATAAGACACTTGAGGAACTGATGCAGATTCTTGATTCAGGCAAGAGACCTTGCGTGATTGCAATTGATGAGTTTCAGAAGATTCGCGATTTCAAGGAGGCGAATATGGAGGCGTACCTGAGGACGGTGGTGCAGAAATGCCGGAATATTATTTTTATCTTTACTGGCAGTATTACGCATTCAATGACAAATATGTTTACCTCTCCGGCGAAACCATTCTATAACAGCGCAGTACAGATGACGATAGATGTCATTGACAGAGACGTTTATAGAGATTTTGCTCAAATGATGTTTAGAAAATACGGAAGAGGAAAGAAAATTGATGATGCGTTGATTTACCTTTGTTATGATTATTTCAATGGAATTACGTGGTATGTTCAACTGCTTATGAATGAAGCGTTTGCGATGGCTGAGCCTGGAAAGACAATAAGTGAGACAGATTTTCATGCGATTTACTCTGCAATCATTGCTCAGCAGCATTTTTCCTACAACGAGCAGTTTTCGCGTTATTCCGAGAAGCAGAAAAGTCTGCTTCAGGCACTTGCATTGGAAGGTCCTGCTGGGGCGAACATTACTTCAAATGCTTTCCTGTCAAAGTACACTCTAGGTTCGGCAAGCTCCATCCAGGCAGCCTGCAGAAGTTTGATGAAATTAGGAGTTATAGCCGAAACTGACGGTAAGAAACATATCAGCGACCTTATCTTCAGTGAGTGGCTCCGTCGTAACCTTGTTTAGTAAGCGTTTTAAGTATTATTAAGTATAACAGTTTCACGGCGATGTTGCGGCGGCCATTTGGCGCACCCTATAAAGCATTAAGTATCAATAATATAGCCATTTTCAGAGTTATCAAAATTCCAACTCTGAAAATGGTTAACTCTTTGTTGCTCAGCGATTTACTGGTTGCGCGTCCTGTATTCCGTTTTGAGGACATCAACAACGAAAGTAATTCCAATCAAAATTGCGAGTTGGATTGCGAATTGGATTGCGAGTTAAAACTAACTGATAGACAAAAAGTTATCCTATATATTTTAATGTCTGATGGAGAAAAAACTGCGAGTTGAATTGCGAGTCAATTAGAAGTCGGGTTAAGGAGTGACCATTGACTCATTTTCTTGCCTTGAAATTTGCGTGTACATAGGAATAAGGCTAACTTTGTGGTCGTTAATAATGTGTGTTTACACAAAATAAACGAATAGAAATATGGAAATCCGTAGAGATAAATATCTGGATCTACTTATCCATGCCTCTGATTTCGTTTGCCAACGGAGTATCAAGCCATATTCCTGTGAATGTTCGACCTCCGGCTGTGACAGTTATTGACTGTTCTTGCGGTTCTTCTCGCTCGATGCCGATTTCCTTGAGCCAATTTTGAACTTGTGTTTCCGAAGACGGAACATCAGTGGCTTCGATGGCAATGCCTTCCAAGACAGTCGCTCCCGGCACGGTGTTTCTGACAGAAGTATATGTACGGCCGGCTCCGTAACCGTTATGGGTACAGAACGGGACTACCGTCTTTCCCGCAAAATTGTATGATTTCAAAAATGACAGTATTGCCTGCGGTACATCCAACGCCCAGTTAGGATACCCAATGAAGACGATATCGTATTGGTCGATATTCTCAATACGCTGTTTGAGGGCAGGAAGAGTCCCGTCAGCCTGTTCCTGATGGTTCTGGTCACGGACATCGTCAAACTCTGTAGGGTATGGGTTGGAGGTTTCTATCAAGTGCAAATCACCGCCGACGGAAGTCTGGATATATCGGGCGACCATTTCAGTCGTGCCTCTCCGCATACCTTTGTCGATGATAATGCTGGCTCCGGTCGAGGCATCCACATCAGAAGGATAATTGGTATTTCCCCAACGACTGAACCATGCGATAAGGATTTTACCGTTGCCGGGCGTAACCGTATCGGAATTATCACCGTCATCCCCCGGATTGTTGGGATTGTTAGGGTTGTTAGGTGTTTCAGTTTCTTGACTGTCAGGGGCTTCGCTGCATCCGGCAAAAGTCATTACCGGAAGAATTAGTAATAGTGATATAAACAAGCGTTTCATAATCGGTTGATTTTATTCAGCCAGTCGGCTATTAATGAATGACAGTTGGAAGTTTGTGAGGAACGTATCCACAGGCTCGGTTCAAGGAAATTACCTTCCGGGATAAGCCGTTTGGTATCTGCCTCGACTCCGCTGATTCCACTGCTTGAACTTGATACTATCAGACCGATGTCTTTCCCTTTCATTTCATCGCCGTGGTGGAAAAGGAATGTTTGCAGCGGGGCTGCCATATTGCTCCACCAAAGCGGTGCTCCTACGATAATCCTGTCGTAATCGGCAATGTTAACTTCCATTGGTTTGATTTCAGGATAAGATGCCGCATCGTTCGGATTGTTCCTGATTGCCTGAATCAGTGCACTTCCGATGGCATAATTGTTGGCCGCATAGTCAAGACCTTCTTCGGCTGGTTCTATTCTTACTGCATCTGCCTCTATTTGTGTTTGCAAATCAGTCACGATGGTATGTACATTGTTCGTGAAGCTGTAATACACGATCAGTGTCTTGCCCGTAGGCTTGGGATTATCGGGGTTGTCCGGATTTTCAGGTCCATTGCCATCATCCGGATTTTCCGGCGTATCCGGGATTTCGGTTTCCGACCTATTAGATTCGTTGTCATCGGGAGAGCAGGCGCTCAAACCCACCGCTACAAAAGCGGCAAATAGTAGATACAGAAACTTTTTCATAATGCTTCTCATTGTTAAAAATTAAAATATTTGTTATTATTCGATAATACCTATCTGTTTGAGCCATTTTTCAACGTCTTCCCGGGAGTTTTCAGTTCGGTTTCCATACACAGCCAAACTGCCGATACCTTGCCTCCGGCTTCTTCCACCAGACGGGCGGTTTCTTGATTTGCTCTTTCCGACAAGTCTGTTACGACTACATTTGCTCCCTCGCGAGCAAATCCTATTGCGACTCCGCCCCAAGTCATCACCGGCTCCCGTAATGAAGGCCACTTTCCCTTCAAATCTTTTTTGTTCTGAAGTTCAGAAATAAAATACTCGTCATTAAAACGAGATTTTATTTCTTTTCAAGGGCCTTTTTGAGGAAATCTTCTATTCTATCGAATGGAATGACATCAAGGTTATCGTACAAATCGACGTGATTCGCTCCCGGAATAATCATTAGTTCCTTATTGTCAGTGGTCAGTCGTTTGTAGGCATCTTCGCTGAAGTAGCGGGAATGAGCTTTCTCTCCGTGAATCATCAGCACAGCACTACGGATCTCTCCGATATAGGTGAGCAGCGGCATATTTATGAATGAAAGCACGCTGGTCTTGGAGATTCCCTTGTTGGAGTTGGGAGAACGATGATGATAGCCGCGCTTTGTCTTGTAATAGTCATGGTAATCCTTGACGAATTGTGGCGCATCTTCGGGAACGGGGTCAATCACGCCGCCGTCGAGTTCATTCTCACCTGTTCGGTATGCTTTTGTTCGAATGTCGTTCAGTTGTCGGCGTAGCTCGTAGCGGGTGTCCGCATTGTCGTTGGCATCGAAATATCCGTTGGCATTCACCCTGCTCATATCGTACATGGTGGATGTTACTGTCGCTTTAATTCGCGGGTCATTGGCAGCCGCATTGAGAGCAAATCCGCCCCAACCACAGATACCTAGTATGCCAATGCGCTCCAAATCGACATCTTCACGGAAGGTCAGATAATCGACTGCCGCACTGAAATCCTCCGTGCTGATTTCAGGCGATGTGAGATAACGGGGTGTGCCGCCGCTCTCGCCGTAATAAGAAGGGTCGAACGCGATAGTCAGAAAACCACGCTCTGCAAGAGTCTGGGCATAACGACCCGACACCTGCTCTTTTATTGCTCCGTATGGACCGCTTACAGCAATAGCAGCCAGATGTCCTTGCACATTTTTAGGTTTGTAAAGGTCTGCGGCAAGCGTGATGCCGTAACGGTTGTGGAACGTGATTTTCGTGTGTTCCACCTTATCACTCTGCGGGAAGGTCTTGTCCCACTCCTGTGTTAATTCCAAAGTGTTCATATCTGTTGATTTTGTTGTTTCCTGTGCCATGACATTCATAAAAGTCAGGAATGTCATTATGTGGGTAATAATATACGGTTTCATTTATCTGTCTATTTAAAGTCCTACTTGTTTCTGCTGTTCGGCATTATAACGGTTGCCGACTATCGGAATGGCTGCCACACGCTGTTCCAACTCTTTCCATTCACTTTCAGAGAGTGTAAAATCAAGTGTGCGAAGATTTTCTTCCAAATGAGAGAGTTTTGTTGTTCCAGGAATGGGCACAATCCACGGGGCTTTCTGCAACAGCCATCCAAGTGCCACCTGTGCTGAGGTCATGCCCCGTGTGCGACCGAAGTCTTGTAGTACATTCACGATACGGTAGTTCGCACGCATGGCTTCAGGCTGGAAGCGTGGCAGGGTCTGACGGTTGTCGTTGTTCGGATCAAAAACGGTGTATTCGTTGATGCAGCCACCCAAGAAACCTCGATTGATAGGGCTGTACGGCACAAAGCCGATGCCCAGTTCACGGCAAACATCCAACACTCCGTTTTCCTCCACCAAGCGGTGCATCAGGTGGTATTCGCTCTGTATGGCGGTCAGCGGTTGCACAGCATGAGCCCTACGGATGGTCTCCGGGCTGACTTCGCACAATCCCCATCGCTGCACCTTGCCTTCCTTAATCAAATCGCCGATACACTGCGCTACCTCTTCGATTGGCGTATCGCGGTCGAAACGATGCTGATAGAACATAGGTATGGAGTCAATGCGAAGGCGACGGAGCGATTCCTCGCAATAACGGCGAATGGTTTCCGGACGGCTGTCCTGACGCCCTGTTCCCTTACCGTCAACGACTTCATGCCCGAACTTAGTTGTAACATTAACACGGTTTTTATAGGGAGCAAGAACTTCTCCCGCAAATTCCTCGTTGTTTAGAGGACCGTAAATAATGGCGGTGTCAAACAAGGTTACGCCACGGTCAACCGCTTCTGCGATGACACGCTGGCGAGTTTTCTTGTCGGGATACTGGCTGCGGTTGTAGGTCATGCCCATCATACCGAATCCGAGCGCAGAAACCTCGAATGCAGCTGAGCCTGTACCAAGTGTGCGGTACTGCATATCCTTGTTTCTCGTCGAAGATGCGGATGTGCCACCAAGAACGGCATTTGCCGCCTGTACCTTGTTGATGGCAGGCTGAATGGTCACTGCAGCTCCTAATGCTGCGGCGGTTTTCAGAAAACCACGGCGACTGATTTCTTTCTTGTTATCCATGATTTATCTTGATTGTTTTGATTGTTCTTGCAGGATTTCCGGCTACTATCGTCATGGGTGGCACATCGTGCGTCACCACGCTCTGCGCTCCGACAATGCTTCCATAGCCAATTTTCACTCCGGGAAGGATGGTCGAATTTATACCAATCCAAACTTTGTCTTCAATTACAATGGGACGACCGTAAGTAGCACTGCGGTTGTCGGGATTCACGTCATGATTGATAGTGATGAGATTGCATTTCGGACCGATAAACACATCATCACCGATTATGATTCCTCCACGCCCGAAAAAGGTGCAGCACTGCTGTATGAAGCATTTTTTGCCTATGGTTACATGTTTGCCGTAATCAATATAAAAAGGAGGAAGCACGGTTGTGCTTTCATCAAGTGGTTTGCCGAGGAGACGCTTCATATACTCATGCACTTCAGCAGGTGTCTTGTAACCGGTGTTCATTTCGGTCGCAGTTTTCATGGTATCGAAAATGTCCGCAATCAGTTCGTCATATCCTTGATCATTGGGTGACACCATTTCTCCGTTCAGGTCTCTTTCAAAAATATCGTTCATATCTTTGTTTTTTTATTCTGATGCAAAGGTAAAAAGAGAGCCTCACAACAACTTTGCTGCGAGGCTCAAATCACTTTGTCAAGAAGTTCAGATGCTAATTTGCATTAAAACGGGAATGTATTCTTGTTCATCGTGTTTCAAATTAGATATTAAATTCTACGGATAAACCTCGCCGGATTTCCCGCAACAATCGTATTCGACTCCACATCGTGCGTGACGACACTGCCGGCTCCGACCACAGCATTCTCCCCGATAGTGACACCTGGAAGAATAGTTGCACCGGCTCCAATCCATACCTGACGGCAAATGTGAACCGGTTTGCAGGTAATGACATTGCGTTGTTCCAAATCGTGATTGTTGGATATGAGTTGCACGTTGGCGGCAATCATCACTTCATCGTCTATCGTGATTCCTCCGGCTGACATCATCAGGCAGCCAGACATGACAATGACATTACGCCCGAATTTCACATTGGCGGTTCGGACACCGGAAAACGGTATCTCAACACGGCAGCTTTCTCCAAGATGAGGAAAAACCTTGTGCAACAAATCTTGATACTCATCTGTATCCGGCATTGTATGGTTAAGCCGGAAAATATCTTGCCGCAGTTCTTTTGCTGCGGCAAGTTCCTGTTCTGTCTGGTTCAGACAGTCAATTCTAATCTCTTCCATGCGGTTATTCGATTACTTGTTTTGCCCATACTCCAGCCTGTTTTGCACCGCCGTTCAATAGTTTGCCGTCTTTCCATACAGTTTTAGGATAGAGCTTTTTGAGCTGCTTTACACTGTTTGTTATCGAACTGCCGCCGGAAGTGGCAAATGGAATGACCGTCTTGCCCGAAAAATCATATTTTTCAAGGAATGTATTGACCGGACGGGGACACAAGTCCCACCAGATAGGGTAGCCGAGGAATACTATATTGTAATCTTTCAGGTCGATAATCTTTCCACCCAAAGCCGGACGCGACTTTTCGTCTGCCATTTCCACCGAGCTGCGGCTCTTTTTGTTCTGCCAATCGAGGTCTGCCGAAGTATAGGCTTCAGCTGGAGTAATCTTATAGAGTTTGCCGCCGGATTCATTAGCAATGGCTTCCGCCACTTTTTCAGTAGTTCCGGTACAGGAGAAATATGCCACAAGAATTTTCTTGTTTCCTTCTGCCGTCTGCGCACTCAATGAGTTGCCCAAAGTGAATAATCCCATGATAATAAACGCTAATAACTTCATATTCATATTATTTCAATTTTGAATATTCGTTGTCATTTACCGGTTCAAGCCATTCGTTGGATGCCTTTTCACCGGGAACCTCAATGGCAAGATGTGAAAACCAGCTGTCGGGTGCGGCTCCGTGCCAGTGTTTCACCCCTGCGGGAATATATACCGAATCTCCAGGACGAAGTTCAATGGGATCTTTGCCCCATTCCTGATAGTAGCCGCGGCCACCAACGCATATGAGCGTCTGACCGCCGCCTTTGGTCGCCTTGTGAATGTGCCAGTTGTTGCGGCAACCCGGCTCAAAGGTCACATTCACTACAGGTACGCCATCCGTCACAATCGGAGCGACATAGCTCTGCCCGATGAAATATTTGGCATACGCATCATTGGTTTTACCAATCGGGAAAAAAATGGTTTGCGCATATGCTTCGAGCGAGGTGGCGGTAGTGTTGTCAGCCGTGTCCATCCAGACATTCTTTGCCATGCGGAATGCCGCCCACGCTTTCGGCCAACCGGCATAGAATGCGGCATGAGTCAGGATTTCTGCCATTTCGGTTTTGGTCACTCCGTTCTTTTTTGCCGATTCAAGGTGGTACTTGAACGAAGAATCTGTTAGTCCTTGCGACATCAGGGCTACAACCGTAACGATGGAACGGTCACGAAGGGATAACAAGTCGTTACGGCTCCAGACCTCACCGAAAAGCACATCGTCGTTCAGGCGGGCAAACTCCGGTGCGAACTCTCCGAGTGTATCTCGTCCGGTGGTCTGTTTGATTTTAACTTGTGATTTTGCCATAATCGGGAATATTAAAACTGATAATAGAACCAATGAAATTACTTTTGTTTTCATATTACGTTTTTTTAATTTGACATTGCTAAAACATTTTCAATCATCGAGTGCAAAGGTACAAAGAGAGCCTTACAACGACTTTGCTGCAAGGCTCAATTTGTTTTGTTTTGAAGTTCAATGACACATGGATGGGGCAACCCCATATGCATCCTTGTATATTTTGGAGAAATGCGACAGATTCTTGAAGCCCACGTCGAAACAGGCTTCCGTCACCTTCTTTCCAGATTTTATCAAATCATGGGCAGCTTCAAGGCGACGTTTGATAATCCATTTTTGAGGTGTCAAATCGCTTACCTTTGCGAAATCCCGTTTGAAAGTAGCCAGACTACGCCCCGTGTAACTTGCAATCTCGTTCATAGAAAGGTCGCACATATAGTTATCGTTCAAATAGTCCAAAATGTCAATCTTCCACGGTTCCACGAAGTCGAACAGCGAAGCATACAGGCTAATGTCGGTATTGAGCAATACATACACTCCTTCAATCATTTTCATTTTCAGTACATCTTCCGATGGCATTTCTCCTGCATCGAAATAGGGGATAACCGACTCAAACAGGGAACGGATGTCAGGTCTGTTACTCGATAACACACGCAAACTCACCTTCTCGCGCTTGGAATCAGAGGGAATCTGCTGCCGATTAAGTGTCTGGTAGAATTCCTTTAAGAAAGGTCGTGAGAATTTCAATACAACAGAGCGGTAAGGATTTTCCTCCTCTACTTTTTTCTGCAACCACATACGGTTGTCGCGTCGCATGAAAGCACACTCTCCCGGATGAAGAACGGTTTTCTTTCCCCGCTCTTCTATTTCCAATTCACCGGAAATCAGATAAATCAGCGTGTGTTCCCTGTTCTCGTGGGCGCAACCACGATTATCAGTGAAATAACTCGATATGAGTATGTTCGAGCAATTGAATACATCTAATCGTTCCATATTGTCTGTATTTTAATTTCAAAAGTAGCATCTTTTATCCATAAATTATTTGTTGTAAGGCTCAAATTTGCAATAACAATTCAGTTCAGTTCCCCCACATGAGCTCCGCATTGACTGCAAGTTTCAGTGTCAGGCAGCCACCAAACGAGCCCTTTGTTCTATCCTGTCCGCCAACTGCACCACGTTTGCCGTGTGGATGCCGAAGAAGATGTAAAGGATTTCCGTCCGCTTCGTCCTGGCCTTGACCCTCCGGAGACCGTAGTGCTCTTTCTGTGTCCCGAACGAGCCTTCCATCGCAGTCGCCCTCACTCTGGCAAGTTCCTTTCGGACAAGGTCTTTCTCCTTTTTCTTCTCACCGAACGGACGGCCTTTTTTTACGAAAGATGTCTGTATTCCGTTCGCCTTGCAGTAGCCCTTGTTTTCAGTTCCCGCGTAGCTGGTGTCCCCTCCGACCTTTTTCGCTTCGACTCCAAACAGCCTCTTGTGCATCTTCAGGCAGTGAATCAGACGGGTCCCTTCATTGAACGCATTGAATGACAGCTTCTCAGTGAACGATATCCCGTCGACCAATATGTTGTTGACCTTCGCTCCGAACTC
>ENA-OPIV01000094-OPIV01000094.1-human-gut-metagenome-genome-assembly--contig:-NODE-94-length-18048-cov-5.125340_pt1 | contig 18048 bp, 13 predicted proteins | sample MGYA00241408_ERZ501646 | MGnify/ENA primary metagenome ERZ501646 (study PRJEB25962, sample SAMEA2042368) | human gut metagenome | biome: human gut; feature: human-associated habitat; material: faeces...
GGCGTCATTACTCAACGATTTAAAAAGGTCCTTATCGAAAGTAAGGCCTTTTTTTATTTTTATACGACCTCTCTTCCTATTCCTCCATCAGGTGCTCCTTCTTTTCGTTGCGCCATCCGGCTTCGTTGCGGTAGTGGGTGAAATAGATGACCAGATCAGCTTCGTTGCGATAGTTCACGAAATAAATCTTCTTCTTGGCTTCGGTGCGGTATTCCACGAAGTACCAGAGGCCTCTGTTGCCGCTTGCCTCGTTCCGGTAGTCGCATTTATAGACGACAAGGTCAGCTTCGTTCCGGTAATTGGTGACATGCACTTTCACGTCGGCTTCAGTGCGGTATTCGCATGTGAATACGGTCTGACCTTTGGCGCTGAAAAGTGCGCTCACGCATAGAATGGCAGTGATGATCAACTTTTTCATAGCTCTTGACTTTTATGTTTGTTTATTTCATGTTTGTTTATTTCAATACTTGATACTTGTCCAACAATTGTTTCCTGTGACATGCCTGTCAATTGCTTTCTTGCCCGTCAGTACAAATGTAACTTTTTCGGATGATATTTGAAAGTGTTCGTCTGTCTCTGGTTTTGTCAATGAGCCGTCAGGCAGCCGCGACTGTTATTGCCGAACTGCGGCAAAAGCCCGCTCTGCTCAGGGTGCTTCGCAATTGGAATTCCTCAGGGGAGGCATCTTCAGATGCCGGGCCGGAGTTGGCGGGCAGGGCAGCCGAGAGGCGATGGAAAGCCCGCAGGCCCTGATGTGCCCCCTTGAAAAGGGGGTTAGGGGGATTGAGATAAGCAAGTCCTCACAGAGGCAACCTTGTTGCCTATCGCTGCCCTTCTGAGGTGCATCGCGCAAATGATTGTATATCAATAATATAACCATTTTCAGAGTTGGCAAAAATACAACTCTGAAAATGGCTAAATCTCTGATGCTTAGATGATTACATGGTGCGTCGCGTGTGTCGTGTGGAGTGCCGGCTAGCAATGGTCTGGTCAATACGTAACCGCGGAGACGCTTACCTAGAAACTGGAGAAGGAGGACCAGGTGGGGGTCTTCGACTCGGCGGCGGATTCGAGGTCGTCGGGGAGATTTACGAAGAAGTCGAAACCGGTCCAGGCTTCTATCTGGTCAACGCTGACTGTGTAGTTCTGGTAGCTGTCGGAGTAGGCCTTGTGGTCGAACCAGAAAGCTATGCAGGACGCATCGGAGATCGTTCTGCCGGAATACTTCACCCGGAGCACCAGCTTGTAGAAGTAGTTCGGGATCGGAACTCTCTGGGAGCTGGATTTGGGACTCGTGTAATTTATGGTGCGAGTCTCGCCCTCCTTTTCGAAAGCCACGCCCGTCACCACGTAGATCTCCTCGTTGTGGCTCTTGGCAATGCCCTGGACGGCATTCTCCAGATTGCTCCAGATTCCGCTGTTGAAACTGTTCTGGATCTGCGGAACCTGATTCGTCACGTAGAAAGTCTGGGCCTGCATCGTGGAGTTTCCGTTGCGCGAACCGTTCGGACACATGTGACCTCGCGAATAGGTGCTGTTCGAATAGCTTCCGTCAGTCACCCTGACCTGGTGCTTCTCGTCAATGTTCGGGTTGTAACTCCAGCCCGATGGCCGGCTGAGAGATCCCATGTGGCTGCTGTCCAATGGATATGCGGTCCAGAGGGGAGTCGTCATCTGTGTGTCGTAGAAGACGGTGTAGTTCCGCTTGCCGGCATAGGTGGTGCTTACCACATACTGCGAGCCTTCCTTAGCCGAGGCGAGTTCGAGCCAATCCTTGTCCACAGCAGGCTGGACGCCTCCCGGCATCTTGAAGACGGTCGGCGTGGCGGCATAGAATACTTGCTCGTCGGACGAGTATGTGCCTGTGCCTGATACGCGCGCGAACGCCTGAAAGACGTAGGATTTTCCGGGAACGAGGTTCGAAAGGTGAGCCTCGAAAGTCCCGCTGTCCGTGCCTGTCGCCGTGATCGAACTGACGGTCAGTTTGTTTGTCAATGAATTTGAGGAGGTGCCCCAATAAAAGCCTACTTCGGCAGGTGAACTGCTGGCCCCTGTGTAAGAGCCCGACAGAGTCACCTCCGTCGAACTCAACACATTGGCCTCAATGTCTCTTACCTCCGCGTATGGCTTACGATCCGTGTGTTCTTGTTCTCGGTCGAGACTATGTTCTTGGTAGTGATCCTGATCTTGTGCTCGGTTTATGCCTGGTGATCAGTCTTAGTTCTTAATCTGTGGAACCTGCGTCTTGTTTTTGGTTGTTCTTTCCTTTGCCCTTGTAGTAATACCATAGCAGGTGGTCGAAGCCGTTTCGGCTGACAGGATTCGATTCTTTGTATTCTTTGGCGGCGTTATCACGAAGATTATCAATAAAGCTCTGATAATTTCGGTACTTTTCCACAAAAAACTGCTCATCATCCGAATCGTTTTCACTAGGTTTTATATCCTCAAACCCGTAGTACGTTGTCAATGCGTTTGATACTATGTAGTCGTAGATTGAATAGGAATCCCGGTATGCGACATCCTTGTTTTCGAATATGTAGAAGCAGGCATAGTGACAGAATTTGGTCGCGAAAGAAAAATTCTTGCGTGCAGGGTTCGTATTTCCTGCCTCGAGTTTCGGATGGGTCTCTTCGCTAAGAATTCTGATTAGTGGGTAGTCCGTCGTGTCTTTCAAACGTTCCAATAACTTGTCTCTATGCTCGACAATCCTGTCTGTGATCTCTTTTCGTCCGACTTTGTCGGCGTTGATATGGGTGCTGTTCTCGGCATCGACGGCGCATACCGCATTGTAAATGAGGAATCTGTAATACCAAGGGTAGTCTTTTACTGAGTCAAATCCATTAAATTCATTCCCGTAATTATAACCGTAGTATTCGCCAAGCCGATGCATCCAGAATGCGGATGATCCGCGATATCCATTAAAATTATACTCAAGAAGAGCAGGAGAGTTTTGTCCAAGAGGTTTGTGCGCTTCTGGTGTTTTGTCGAATTTGTCCTTAAACTCCTTTAACCATTTCTTGTCCGGAACTGAACGAGGGTCTCCAGTTCTGGTGTATTTCGAATCATAGGAAATCATCGCTTCGATTATCGCAACATTTTCAAAGGTGATTTTTACTAAAGTCGCCGATGATGTAGATTCTTCTTCAATGATTCCGCTAGAACGCATGGCTTCTCTTTCGATTTGGTCATCTATGGTTTTTACGCCATTGAGTGCTTTCAACACTCTCATTCCCAAATATCTTGTGTTCCAAGACGGTTCGTAACTGATGCCTCTGGCGTCGGCGATTTCGCGCAATCCGGCTTTTACGGATGGGAATATGGTGGGGTATATCTGGACGGAGTCGTCGTCGCGGCGGGTTATGGTTATTGTTTGGCCTTTCCATTCGAGGCTTGCTGTGGTGTACATGATTGTGTGTGGGGGGTGAGTTTAAAAAAAGTCGGAGGAAAACATTCGTTTCCCTCCTACCTTTAGATATAGTATATACCTGTTTATTCGTAGTAAACAATGATCTGTTTAAAACGGTACTGCGCTGTTGTGTTAAATATAATTGATTTGGCGCTTCCTGTCCAAGTTGTTGTGTCTTCAGTATATGATGATTCACCAGGACCATCCTTAGGAAGAGTTAATTTTGACGGGCCATATTTACTAGTACCTTTAGCAGTACTAATTATCTCAATTTTTTTTATGGTTTTGGATTCAGAACTAATTGTGAGTGTTCCTCCGTTATAAATGCGAATAGCAGTTTCGTTATCGATGTATCCTTTGTCGGATGAAATGGTAACTCCATTTTTAATTGCTGTTGTTAAGCCACCTGTTCCTGATGTTCCAGTTCCGGAGAAGTCTGTAACATTGAATGTGACTTCTGAACCTGTTGAAGGCATTACATAAGAACTCTTCTGCTTAACAGTGATTTTGATAAGTTCCTCGGTCTCCGTATTCTGAACGGAAATGGTACCAAGAATCTTTGTCCCTTCTGATGAAGCGTTGTCGGACAAGGCCGTAATCGTGAGTGTTTCTTTGCCGTCTTCAGCCCATGTATATGTGACTGGGGTGAAATCGAAACCATCTCCTGTTTTATTGGCAATCCAGTCGAAATCGCTTGTGATGGTTACGCTTGTTGATGCATTTGATGTCGCTTCAAGTTCGACTTCGTTGCGGGAAACCTTAAACTGTGCGGCATTTTGGGATACGGTAATATCTTTGGAAACATTTCCGTAAGTGAGTGTGATTCGACCAGTTCTTATAGTGTTGGAGGTGTTCTTACTTACTGAGTATGAAACTTTTCCGTTTTCTACGAGAACGACATCAACCACAGATTCATCGCAGGACGCTTCGAGAGTAGTACCTTCTATTGGGTTTTCAATAGTGTATGTTAACTCCCCATTGTTTGTGCCGTGCGCAGATATGTTGGTTATTTTATCGTTGGCAATAATTGTAGGCCCTTCTGATGGAATATCTGATTCTCGAACGAAAATCATGATGGGAGCATAAGAGTTATTGCTAATATTCGATAATGAGTAACCTCCAAAGATAGTTTTATTATTACTTGCATTTAAAAGAAGTCCTCTGGATTGAATTTTGTTTTCTTTTACGGTAGCAAGTTTGAATGTTTTTGCGTCTGAACTGTAGCTGGAAATAGCCCATGGGAAATCTGATAAAGTCCCATAAGCGAGATTAGTTCCATTTGCTCCTCCATTTGCGTGATATAATCGATTGCCGCTATAGTATAAATGCCAGTAAGAACTAGATTTAGAAATAGTCCATGCTCTTGATGACGCGATGTTAATAACGTTATCTGAGACCATGATTTCTTCTCCATTAATCTTTCCGTTATCTATCGTTGGATTTGTTGGGAGGTTGTAAAATTTACCCCCCCCCGTTTTTGCTACTAGTAAGAGTTTGGCGCCGTCTTGAAGTTTCTCAATAGTATTGATTGCGATGAATTTTTCTATCGTTTCTGTGTAGGTGTACTTAAAACCAATCTTCTTGACAGTACCTGCTTTGAATGTAACATCTTTTGTTAGTGGAATTTCTTTTTCGTAGCCATTTACGTTAATGACGATTTTAGAACCGGCTTCTGCGATATGCGGTTTGATAGGAATATAGAATTTAGCACTTCCGTTTTTTGCTATCGCGTCTCCATTAGTAACATTTAGAGTTGCTACCTTGCTTACATACTGCTTGCCGCTAGCTGCGTAAGTGACATTATCTCCTTTAAAATCAATTATATACGAGCCTACAATATCCTCATCTGAGGAAGCGAAGGTGACGTTTTTAACTGTAAGGTCCGCATCTGTCTCATTCGTGACTGTGATTTCAACGACAGCTGCAAGGTGCTGCATGTCGAAAGATACCGGATCAGAGCTATTTACATTTTTAGCGACGCCATAAAGAGGGCAAAGTGTTTCGCACAAATGTGCAGTGCTATTATTGCCATTCTGAATAGCACCTTTTGAATGCCCTATGTATGTATAATTTTTTCCATTGTAAGGGTAAAGAGCATACCAGTCATAAGAGGATCCTTCTTCGAGATTTGATTTAAGGGTTCCGTTAAATTTATTTGTGGCAAGATTAGCTTCTGAAATGGAAAAACTTCCATCAGGTATGTATGTGGTAGAACCAGCAATAGCGTGTGTGATATTAAGTTGGTCATTTGCCACCCAAGATGTTTTAAATCCATCTATGCTGGTTTTGGTGTCAACGGATGATGCTGTAATGGCGAATTGTATGCCGTTGGAGGCTTCGTTTGAAGGATTGTCAATTTCCTTACTACAACTTGAAAGAGCGGCAATGGCTACCAATGACGCCCCGATATAAGAGAAAAATCTTTTCATGGTTTACATTGATTTAGCAGCCGAGCGTTTCATCTTCGTCATAATTAAAATCGCGGATAGTAGCTCCGTATCCTTCACTCGCGAATCCGGCTTCAGTTTCTACGTAAACGACCTGGACTTCAGGGCGTTCGTAATTGTTGGTTGATTTTTTCATGATTGTTGTTAATTATTTTTATTTATCAGTTTCCATTATTTCAGTAACCATCAAGTGGTCAGATTAGTTACATCCTGCAAAGTTAGTCATTATTAGTATAAATGAAAAATTTTATTCGAAGATGAAGTCGTCGAAAATCAGGTCGTGGTGGTCGCTGTCCGGATGGCCGCTGTCCGGGTCTATCTGGATGCGGATCTTGGCATTGACCTTGGCCCCTAAGTCGTAGGTGAAACTTTGCTTGGTCTTGCGGTCGCTGTAACTCTTCAGGGCGATCTGCTGCGGATTTTTCCATTCGTCGGTGTCGAACTCGCAGTAGGAAATCGTCGCGGATACCCAGAACTCGGAGAACCAGTAGCTGAAGCTTACCTTCGAGAGATTCTCGATGAAGTATTCCATTTTCAGGTGACCGAACTGTGACTGGCTGTAATAGTCCGGGTCTTCCTTGTAGATGCGCAGCTGGGCGCTCTGCTTCCCTGTAATAGGGTTCTGCCAGGAGAATGAGCCGAACCAGGTGCTCCACTGGAGGTTTTCGCGTCCTGCGGTCAGGCCGTATTTGTCGTATGACGGCTTGTCTGTCGTCGGGAATCCGTTCTCAAAGCCTTCTTTCAGAGGCAGATCCACACGCACGAGCGGTCCGTATTCCTTTTCAATGCCGGTCTGGAAGTCTTTCTCGATGAAGCCTCCACGGTAGCGGACTTTGATGCTGTTCATCTCCCATCTTTCGCTCTGTGTCGTGCCCATGCAGTAGAAGCAGACTTCGTCGTATTCGCCTTCGACTGTGTAGGAGCCGCCTGCGTCAATGTTCTTCGTCTCTGACTTTTTCGCACGCCCGTCCACCGAGTGGGCGATTTTTGTCAATGTAGCAGACCCTACTGTTACACTTAAGAGTTTGGCTCCGTTGTGGGCGCGGACGCGGATGTATCCTCCGTTCTTCGATGCTGAGGAGCTCTGATAGAAGCGGATGCCTGAATAGTCATCGAGCACGCGTGGCCAATCCGTTCCCTTGCCCTGAGCGCAGACGTAGTCGATATTGCCGAAGTCATCGAGGTAGTCCTGAAGGGGATTGTAGAACTCGTGGTATTCTTCGTTGTGGATGAGGTCCGGGTGTTGCGGGGTAGGTTTGGTCTCCACCTTTGTCGCTCCGGGGTTCAGAACTGTCACGTTTACGGTCTCTTCTGTCGAGCCTTCGCCGGGGCTCTCACCTTCGCCTGGTTTTCCGCCTTCTTCAGGTTTGTTTCCTTCTCCCGGTTTCTCTTCGTAGCCCGGATTTTCTTCTCCGGTTCCAGGTTTCCCCGGCTGTTCGGTTCCGTTCCCTTCGTCGGGTTTTACTGTCGTCTCCGGCGAGCAGGCCCCGGCAATGGCAATGAACGCTGCCAGAAAAAGTGTTGCTATATGTCTTGTATTCATATTGTTGAGGTATAATTCCGCGAAAAAATCAGTTCACGCCAGTCGCGGCGTTCTGCAAAATGTCGGACAATTCCACGAAGTTACGCATTATTATCGACAAATCGAAAAAACCGACCAAATTGAAAATCTTGGGAGTGGTGGATTGAAAATCTTGGGAATCTTGCATTGAAAATGTCCGGAATGTAAATTTCATTGAAAAAATTCGTATATTTGCCAAAATATATTTGTTAGAAATGCAGTTCGTAAATTCAGCAATTCCGGAGGGTCTCACCTTCGATGATGTTCTACTCGTTCCTGCACGCTCCGAAGTCCTTCCGAGAGCTGTAGATGTTTCCACCAAATTCACAAGAGATATTTCTCTCTGCACTCCTATTGTTTCTTCTGCAATGGACACTGTTACTGAGGCTGATCTTGCTATCGCGATGGCTCGTGCCGGCGGTATCGGTGTGATTCACAAGAATATGACCATTGACCAGCAGTGCGAGCAGGTCCGCAGGGTCAAGAGAGCGGAGAACGGTATGATTTACGATCCGGTCACCATCAGTCCTGAGGCTACTGTGGGCGATGCATTGGCCCTTATGGCGAAGCATCACATCGGCGGCATTCCTGTAGTGGACTGCGCCGGCAGGCTCATCGGCATTGTCACGAACAGGGACCTGCGTTTCCAGGACAATAAGAAGATTCCGGTTTCGGACGTGATGACGAATGATAATCTGATCACGGCGAAGAAGGGAATCAGTCTTCAGGATGCCACCGGCATTCTCCGCAGCAGCAAGGTGGAGAAGCTTCCGGTAGTGGACGAGGACAACAAGCTTGTAGGTCTCATCACCTATAAGGACCTTATGAAGATAAAGGACAATCCTATCGCTTCCAAGGATTCGAAGGGACGTCTTCTCGTGGCTGCTGCAGTCGGCGTGAAGTCTGACACTCTCGACAGGATCGAGATGCTTGTGAGCGCAGGTGCTGACGCGGTCGTCATTGACACAGCTCATGGTCACTCCGTGGGTGTGCTCGAGGTGATTTCCAAGGCTTGCGAGGCGTTCAAGAACAGAGATATACAGATTGTTGCGGGCAATGTTGCCACGGGTGAGGGTGCCAAGGCATTGGCAGATGCAGGTGTGAGTGCGGTGAAGGTCGGTATCGGACCTGGTTCCATCTGTACGACACGTATCATCGCCGGTGTCGGAATGCCTCAGCTGACAGCTGTGATGCTTGCGTCCAAGGCATTGGAGGGAACGGGCGTGCCTGTGATTGCTGACGGCGGTATCCGCTATTCGGGTGATATCGTGAAGGCATTGGCGGCAGGTGCAAGCACCATTATGGCCGGCTCATTGTTTGCCGGAACTGAGGAGTCTCCTGGCGAGACCATCATCCTGAACGGAAGGAAGTTCAAGGCGTACAGGGGAATGGGTTCGCTCGAGGCTATGGAGCATGGTTCCAAGGACAGGTATTTCCAGGATATGGAAGAGGATGTGAAGAAGCTTGTTCCGGAGGGAATCGTGGCTCAGGTGCCTTTCAAGGGCACTGTGGCTGAGGTTGTTTACCAGCTTGTGGGCGGTCTGCGTGCAGGTATGGGCTATGTGGGAGCGAAGGATATCGCTTCTCTGCGTGGTGCCCAGTTCGTGCGTATCACCAATGCTGGTTACCTCGAGAGTCATCCGCATGATGTGACTATCACCAAGGAATCACCTAATTATTCGAGATAGATTTGAGTACTCGCAGAGTCCTGAATATTATAGGCGTATGCTTTTTCGTAATCGTCCTGCCGATGTTGAATTCGTGCAAGACGATTATGTCGTTTGTCCGTGACGGCAAGGTCGTGGCTGAGGTGGGGTCTGAAAAGCTGTATGATACGGATTTGGCGACGTTCATTCCGGACGGCATTTCGGCTGAGGACAGCACTCGGCTTGCGCTCCAGTACATAAATTCCTGGGCTACCGATATGGTGTTCAATGATGTGGTGGACAGGGAGTTGTCCAAGTCGGAGAAGAATGTCACCAAGGAACTGGAGGACTATCGCCGTTCGCTGCTGAAGTACCGCTATGAGCAGAAGTACATAAACCAGAGGCTCGATACGGCTGTGACTGACGGGCAGATAGAGAAGTACTATGAGGACCATATTGAGAATTTCCGTCTGGCTCTGCCGATTGCCAAGGCGAAGTTCCTCTGCATCTCTGCCGATTCGCCGAACTTGAACATCATCAAGAAGAAGCTGCTTTCGTCTGATGCGGATGATATAATGGAAGGTGACAGCCTGACGTATTCATCTGCATTGAGATATAACTTCTTCGGCAGGGGCTGGGTGAATATGGTGAGGCTGTCGCGGGAGTTCGGGACGGATTACGGGTCGTTGCTGGCGGTGATGAAGGACGGGATGGTGGAGATTCCGGACGGCAGCGGCAATCTGAACATTGCCTTTGTCAGCGAAATGATGAGGGCGGGGCAGACCGGACCGGTGGAATATTATAGGGAACAAATAAAAGATATTATCCTGAGTACCAGAAAACAGGCTTTGATTTCAGGTTTGGAACGGGACTTGTTAGAGAATGCGCGCGCTCAAGGCGCTTTCGTTATAAAATGATGATTTATTGATTATGAAGAATATACTGAAACTTGCAGCAGCTGTGGTTGCGGTGTTGGCTTCGGCGCAGATGCCACTCAATGCCCAGAAATATGGTAATGGGCTCATTGACAAGACAATAGCTGTCGTGGGCAATGAGATGATTTCATTGTCGGAACTGGAGCAGGAGATTCTGTATATGCGTATGCAGGGGATGTATTCCGACAGGAATATGCGTTGCGAGCAGCTGGAGCGTATGCTTGAGTCGAAGCTTTTCCTGATGCAGGCGCGTGTGGATTCTCTCACGGTGAACCAGGAGATGGTGTCAAGCACTCTGGCGCAGCGTATCGACCAGATGCGTACTCAGCTCGGGGGTGATGACAATGTGGAGAAGGCCTACGGCAAGCCGATGTATAAACTTCGTCAGGAATGGAAGCAGCAGCTTGAGGATATGTCGCTTACCCAGCAGATGCAGTCTCAGATTGCTTCGGCGGTGCCTGAGCTGACTCCGCACGATGTGAAGGAATATGTTTCTAAGACTGATGCCGCGGACCTGCCTATGGTTCCGGTGAAGTATCAGCTGAGCCAGATCTGTATCTATCCGGACCGCGAGGCTGCGAATCTTGCGGTGAAGGAGAGGCTGCTGAGCATACGTGAGCGAATTATCAACGGTGAGAAATTCTCTACATTGGCCCGTATCTATTCTGAGGACCCGGGCAGCGCGAGGAAGGGCGGCGAACTGGGGCTTGCGTCGAAGTCGATTTTCTGGCCGGCATTTTCTGATGCGGCGATGTCGCTCAAGCCTGGTGTGATTTCCCAGATTGTGGAGACGCCGGACGGCTTCCATATTATCGAGGTGCTCGAGAAGAAGGGGGATATGTTCAATGCCCGCCATATTCTCATGAAGCCGGTCTATACGGATACTGACAGGCAGAAGGCGTTCAAGACGCTCGACTCGCTCAAGACTGAAATCCAGAACAAGGCTGTCACCTTCGAGCTTGCTGCGAAGTTCTATTCTCAGGACAATCAGACTCGTACCAATGGCGGCCAGATGGCTGACCCGAATACCGGTTCCGCGTATTTTGAGATCGACCAGCTGAAGCCTCAGGACTATGCTGCCATCAAGAATCTGAAGGAAGGGGAGATCTCCGAGCCTGTGGAATCGCTTGACAATGAGGGCCGTAGCGGTAATACTGTGTATAAGATTATCCGCGTGGACAAGATTATTCCGTCCCACAGGGCTTCGTTCGAGAATGACTACAGCGAGCTGCTGGACGAGGCGAAGGTCAAGAAGCAGAATGAGGCTATCGACGAGTTCATTGACAGCAAGATAAAGACGACATATATCACTATCGACCCGCTGTTCAAGGACTGCAATTTCTCTCGCGAGGGCTGGAACAAGATAGTGGCTCAGTGCGCGTCCGAGGCGGCTGAAAAGTAAGATATTGAGTGTCAATGAATTTCCGTAAGCTTTTCATATCTGTCGTTACGGTTCTCTCGACATTGACAAGTCTGTCTGCACAGGAAAATGGCAGTCAGAAGGACTCGCTTGTTCGTCTTCTGAGCGCGCAGTCCATGGAGCTTATCGAGAAGGACGGCGTCGATTACCGAAAAGTGACGGGCCCGGCGAGGTTTCTGCACAATGATACTTATCTCATCTGTGATACGGCGCTCTGGAATATGAGTTCCAATGAAATCTACGCCATCAGCAATGTGAAGATTCTCCAGGACCAGACGGTGCTGACGGGAGACAGGCTGACTTATTACATTGACAGGGACCTGGCTGAGTTCAGGGGTACATTGGTGCAGCTCGAGGACAAGGACCGGAATGTGCTGCGTACCGAGCATCTGGACTACAACACGAAGGACAGTGTGGCGGTTTTCTTCAACGGCGGTTCGATGAAGGATGCCGAGGGGCAGATAATCGAAAGCCGCACAGGTACTTACGATTCCAAGATAAGGACGTTCACGTTCAATGACAGGGTGAATATGTTCACGGATTCGGTGTTCGTGAAGTCCACTACCATCGTCTATGATGCCAGGACCAATGTGGCGACGTTCGGGTTCGACACGGATACTTGGCAGGATGACAATATGCTTTCGGCCAATGGCGGCTGGTATGACCGCGGACGTGAGATTTTCCTGTTCCGGAACAATGTCCATGGCATGAGTGATACTCAGGAAGGCTGGGCGGACTCCTTATATTATTATAGGTCATCTAAAAATATCGAGCTGCTCGGCAATGCGCAGGTGACTGACACTACGCGTGATGTTTCGGCTCTGGCCGGGCGGATTTTCTATACGGATTCGTTGTCCGAGGTGAAGCTGACGAGGGACCCGGCGGTGATCGGCGTGATGAAAAATGCTGAGGACCAACCTGATACGGTCTATTTCGGGGCTGACGCCATCTTCGCCCGTACCTATATGATGTTTCAGGTCAATGAATCTGAGATAAAAAATTCCAAGTCCCGCATGGAGGATTTGGCGGTGGATGCTGTCCAGGCTTATCGCCAGAAGGCGGCCAAGGAGGCGGCTGAGGCTGCGGCAAAGGCGATGGAGAATGACCCGAACCGTCCTAAGCCGAACAAGAAACAGACGGAGGAGACCGGTGCTGTGGCTGCTGCAGGAGGGGCTGCGGAGACTTCGGGGGCGGCTGATGCTTCCGAGAGTGATGCATCTGAGTCTTCGGATGTTTCGGGGTCGGAAGAGGCTTCTGAGTCGGCTGAGACTTCCGGAAAGAATGGTGATGAGGCGACTGATGCAGCGGAGGTGGCCGAGGGCGCTCCGTCAGACTCATTGACAGCCAAGACATTGACCTCGGCTAAGGATTCGACCGCGATGACGTCTGGTGCACAGGCCTCTGAGGCTGATTCTGTCTCTCACGCGCTCGCATCGCTCGGCCCTGCTGCTGGTGCACTTTCGAAACCGGCCGGCAGGCTCGCTCATGCGTCTGATTCCCTTTCGCATGTTGCTGACACGCTCTCGCATTCGGCAGATTCGCTCGCGAATGCAGCAGATTCATTGACAGTAGCCGCGGACTCGCTTTCCGCACCGAAGGACTCCACGAAACTGAATTTCATCACGGCCATCAAGAACGTGAAGATGTTCCGCAAAGATATACAACTCGCTTGTGACTCATTGGCTTACAATGATTTGGATTCATTGGTCCGAATGTATGAGAAGCCGTTTGTCTGGAATGAAGGCAACAGGCAGTACTCGGCCGACAGCATCTATGCGGTGATCAAGGACAGGGCCATGCAGAAGGCCAGCCTGATGTCCAACGCCTTCATCATCGTGAAAGAAGACTCGTTGTGCTTCGACCAGATCAGGGCCACGGAAATGCTCGCCTACTTCGACACTACCGGGGCATTGACACGATTCGATGCGCTCGGCGAGGCGAATGCCGTTTTCTATCTGCAGGAGGACAGCGTCTATGCGACCGTGAACAAGAGTGCTGCGAAAATGCTCTCTGCGCGGTTCCTGAACGGTGAGCTGGACAAGGTCTATTACTTCGATGCCGCGAAAAACGATGGCTATCCGGTGGCTCAGATGACGCGTGATGAACGTGTGCTGAAGGGCTTTGACTGGCAGATAGATGCGTGCCCGCGCGGCAAACAGGACATTACCACGCTCTCTCTGCGTGCATCGGAGCGCAGTTCATATTCGGCCCGTCCGCGTGCAACTTTCGAATACACAGACAGATACTATCCTGGTTACATCCCGGGCATAATGAAGCAGATCCGCGAGGGCAAGGTGGCCAAGGCCAATGCAGAGGCTCGCAGGAAGGCTGCCGCACAGGCTAAGGCCGCTGCCGCAGATTCATTGACGGTAGCTGGCGATTCGCTGTCCGTGGCGCAGGATTCATTGTCACTCTCTCCTGCGGACTCGCTCGGAACGTCCCTCCCGTCTCTCGCGGATTCGACAAAGGCCGCAACTGATTCTCTGTCAATGTCTTCTGATTCGTCTTCTGTCAATGCTCCTGTGCTGGATCCGTCCGCGTTGAAGAAGGCGCAGCGTGATTCTATCCGTGCGGCGAAGATTGCTGCCCGTGAAGCCAAATGGGCACGTCTTGACAGTCTGGATGCGGCCAAAGCCAAGGCAGCAGCGGATAAGAAAGCTGCCAAACTTCGTGCGAAGAAACTGAAACAGCTCAAGGCCCTGAAAGCCAGGGAGGAGAAGGAGAATGCCCGTCTCGAGAAATACAAGGCCGCATACCTGAAACAAAAGGAGCGCGACGACCTCAAAGCCGCCGCCAAGGCCGCCCGTGAGGCAGCAAAAGCAGCCCGGAAAGCCGATGACGACGCAGGTGCGCCAGAAAAATCAGAGCCGGCAGGTGTTACGGAGAAAGGCCCGACTTCAGAGGCGATTGCTCCCGCTCAGAAAGGCTGAGGTGCTGACTGAAAAGTATCCCAGCGGCGGAATTATGGTACCAATGAGCATAATGCTAATGCTGTAATGGTAGTTGTAATGCATTGATGGGTAGGATGTTATGAGCATTTGAGCTAATGTGCAAAGATGCTCACTCCCCTAAAAAAATAGGGTGATGAGCATCTTTGCATTTTGCTTTTAGGGTATGTAAGTGGTTGTATGTTAATTTGTTACATCTGAATTTGCCAACCTGCAGGTATGCTCATTGGTTCAGTAATTACCTATGGTGGCACGCTGAGGTCGTGTTGCTGCGTCTAATGACTTTCCGTATCCCTACTCCGCGAACAGCTTGATGATGTTCAGGACTACTTCGGAGGCCTTCTCGATGTTCTCGAGAGGGGCGAACTCCATCTTGCCGTGGAAGTTCAGGCCGCCGGCGAAGATGTTCGGGCATGGGAGGCCTTTGAAGGAAAGGTTCGCTCCGTCAGTGCCGCCTCGGATAGGCTGAATTTTCGGCTTGATGCCTGCCATCTCCATGGCCTTGACAGCCTTTTCGACAATGAAATAGTATGGCTCCACCTGCTCACGCATGTTGTAGTACTGGTCCTTGACCTCCAGAGTGGCAGTGCCTTCACCGTATTTGACATTGATGAAATTGACACATTGACCTATAAGCTCCTTCTTTTCCTCGAACTTCTTGCGGTCGTGGTCGCGGATGATGTAGCTGAAATCAGCCTCCTCTACCGAGCCCTTGAAACTGATGATGTGGAAGAATCCGTCATAGCCCTCGGTGATCTCAGGACGTTGGCCGATAGGAAGCAAGTCATTGAATTCCATACCGATAAGGATGGCGTTCTTCATCTTGTCCTTCGCGTAGCCCGGGTGGACATTGCGCCCCTGGATATGGAGCTTGGCGGAAGCGGCATTGAAATTCTCGAACTCCAGCTCGCCGATTTCGCCGCCGTCCATCGTGTAGGCGTAGTCGGCACCGAAGCGCTTCACGTCGAACTTCACGACACCGCGGCCGATTTCCTCATCCGGAGTGAAACCGATCTTGATGTCGCCATGCTTGAACTCAGGGTGCTCCATGATGTATTGCGCCGCGTTCATGATCTCCGCCACACCGGCCTTGTCGTCAGCTCCTAGCAATGTGGTGCCGTCAGTGGTGATGATGGTCTGGCCCTTGTGAGCCAGCAGTTCAGGGAACTCGGACGGCCTCAGGAACAGGCCCGGCACACCTTTCAATGCGATGTCTCCACCGTCGTAGTCCTTGATGATCTGTGGCTTGACATCCTTTCCTGAAGCGTCAGGAGACGTATCCACGTGCGCGATGAAGCCTATGGCAGGAACTTTCTTGTCAATGTTGGACGGGATGGAGCCCATGACGTAGCCGTACTCGTCCAGGGTAGCCTCCACGCCCATATCGTTCAGCTCCTTGCAGAGCAACTTCAGCAAATCCAGTTCCTTGGCAGCGCTTGGCTGTGACTCCGAATTTTCATCTGACTGAGTGTCGATGGCGACGTATCTCAGAAATCTGTCCAATATCTTTTCCATATCTCGTTATTGTAATTGTTTTTTCTCATTGACCTTCATCGCTACCCCGATAATGAACGCGATGATACCTATATAAGGAAGAAGCGCAACAGCTTCACCGTACTCTGCGTGCCACGAAGTCAGGAACAGATCCACATTCGCAAACTTGAGGATGGCGCTGACAACACCCATCAGGGCGCCGCCTGCAATAAATCCTGAAGCGATAAGCGTACCCTTTTCGTGTCTCTCTGCATTGACCTGGGCATCCTTGCTGCGGGAAGCGACGAACCAGGAGATGGCTCCGCCGATGAGCAGAGGCAGGTTCAGGTCGATAGGAATGAACATCCCGAGAGCGAAAGCGAGTGCAGGTATCTTGCACATTGTCAGGACAATAGCGATGAGCGCACCGATTCCGTAGAGAATCCACGGAGCACCGCCGCCGTTCATCAGCGGCTGGATAACTGCTGCCATCGCATTGGCCTGAGGCGCGACGAGAGCATTGTCCCCTGTGAATCCGAAGGTCTTGTTCAGCACGAGCATCACTCCGCAGACAGTGGCAGCAGCGACGGCGACGCCCGCGAACTTCCAGATTTCCTGCTTCTTAGGCGTGGTGCCGAGCCAATATCCGATTTTCAGGTCAGTCACGAACGAGCCCGCCACAGACAGTGCCGTGCACACGACTCCGCCGATCACCAGCGCCGCCGCCATACCGGCATTGCCCTTCAGCCCGACCGCCACGAGGATCAATGATGCTATGATCAATGTCATAAGTGTCATGCCGCTGACAGGGTTCGAGCCCACGATGGCGATAGCGTTGGCAGCCACGGTCGTGAACAGGAAGGAGATGATGCCCACGATCAGCACGCCGACCAATGCCTGCCAGATGTTTTCCACGACTCCGCCCAATGCGAAGAATGCGAAAATCGCCAGCAGGGCTATGACAATGCCGAAAACAATCGTCTTCATCGGCATGTCTTCGTCTGTGCGCTCGGTGGCTTCGGCTTTTGTGCCCGGCTTTTTCGTGAATTCGCTTGCGGCAAGTCCTACGGCCGATTTGATGACTCCGAAAGACTTGATGATGCCGATGATGCCGGCTGGGGCAATGCCGCCGATGCCGATGTGACGCGCGTATTCCTTGAAGATCTGGTCAGCGGACATGTCTCCGATGGTCTGCGTGATGCCGCTGTTCATAAGGTCAATGACTTGGCCGCCCCAGATGAGATTCATCAGCGGGATGATCACCAGCCACACCAGGAAGCTGCCGCAGCAGATTATGAACGCGTATTTGAGACCGACAATGTAGCCGAGTCCGAGTACTGCAGCGCCGGTGTTCAGCTTGAGTACGACTTTGGCTTTGTCTGCGATGTGCTGGCCGATGGTGGTGACTGTGGTGGATACCGTTTCGCTCCATGCGCCGAAAGTGGCGATGATAAAATCGTAGAGTCCGCCCACGAGACCGCTGAGTATCAATGTCTTGGCATTGTTTCCTCCGCCTTCGCCGCTAATCAGGACCTGTGTTGTGGCTGTGGCTTCAGGGAAAGGATACTTGCCGTGCATCTCCTTTACGAAGTATTTTCTGAACGGAATAAGGAAGAGGATGCCGAGAATGCCGCCGAGAAGGGAGGACAAGAACATCTGCATAAAGTTCACCTCTACACCTAATATATATATGGCAGGGAGAGTGAAGATGGCGCCGGCAACCACTGAGCCGGAGCATCCGCCGATGGACTGGATGATGACATTCTGTCCGAGGCCGCCTTTCTTGCCCAATGCGCTTGTAAGGCCTACGGCAATGATGGCGATCGGAATGGCCGCTTCGAATACCTGGCCGACCTTCAGTCCGAGGTATGCGGCAGCGGCTGAGAAGATGATGACCATGATCAGGCCGACGCATACTGAATAAGGTGTGACTTCAGGATAGTTTTTCTGCGGGCTCAGAAGCGGTTCGTACTTTTCGCCCGGTTTAAGTTCTCTCTGCGCGTTCTCAGGCAGAGTCGTTCTTTTTTCTTCCATTTGTTTATCTGTCTATGTGTTTTAGCAATCCTTAAAAAAACAACTGAGGAATCTTTGCGAGTCTTTTCGGTCTATATTCTTTTTCTCATCAGTCGTGTGCGTACAGCGCGACTTTTCCGGCCGCGTCATACAAACTTAAGCAAAATCCATTTATTTCGACAGGTTTTGGGGGTGAAAA
>ENA-OPIV01000122-OPIV01000122.1-human-gut-metagenome-genome-assembly--contig:-NODE-122-length-15376-cov-4.973734_pt1 | contig 15376 bp, 10 predicted proteins | sample MGYA00241408_ERZ501646 | MGnify/ENA primary metagenome ERZ501646 (study PRJEB25962, sample SAMEA2042368) | human gut metagenome | biome: human gut; feature: human-associated habitat; material: faeces...
CTTTTTCAGTATAATACAAGTTGTTGATTTTGAGTAACTTGTCCGTGAAACCCTGCCTTTTTACGGACAAACAGGTCATTTTTGGAGTCAACCCCTGTCAGGACTATGCGCGTCTGTCAGTAAGCAGGTAGATTCTCAAGAACATATCTGACTATGTTTCCTTCAATGACTATTAATTAAGAATAGTGTCCTGTCGCCCGACGTGGCGAGATAAATGGCGGGATAAGTGGAATTCGCTCCTTTGTGTTATCGACGGTTTTTTATAAATTTGATGTACAATAACCATAGAAGGACTACTCATGAAAGGAGAAGAGAAACTATCGACACAGTATAATGATGCGGTCAAGCAAATCAAAACCGCTATTCTGCAGAGTCAGGCGAAGGCCTTGAAGGGTGTAAACCAAGAGCAGTTGGCTTTGTATTATGGGATCGGTCGGTTTATATCGCAGAACTCCCGTGCAGGTTTCTGGGGGAAAGATGCGATTGATACAATCAGCCGTCAACTTTCAACAGAAGTTCCAGGTCTTAGGGGATTCTCACCTCGCAACTTGCGTAATATGAGGATGTTCTACGAGGAATGGAAGTGTCTTGACACTAATTTGGCAGATGCGTCTGCCAAATTAGATTTGGGTAACAAATCGGCAGATGAATCTGCCAATTTGGATTCATGCAAGTCATTGGCACCGCTAGAAATAGCTGATATCCCTATTGTAGCATTTTTTAGCATAGGATTCTCGCATCACACCCTGATCCTGTCTAAAACGAAGACTTTAGAAGAGCGTCGGTATTATATTCAATTATGCTCAGATTTGCAGCTGAGTTATGATGCTCTCGAAAGAAAAATCGCTGAAGATGCATATCATAATCAAGGGAATATGCCGAATAACTTCGGAATGACGATTCCGGATTACAAGCGGGCATTTCAGGCGATTCAGATGTTCAAGGACGAGTATCTTCTGGATTATATCAATGTCGAGCAATTGGGTGAAAGAGATGAGGATATCGACGAGCGTGTCATTGAAAATGAGATTGTTCACAATGTAAAGAACTTCATCATGACATTCGGTCGCGGATTCTCATATATGGGAAATCAAGTTCATTATGACAAACTTGGTCACGACCATTGGGTGGATTTGCTCTTCTTCAATAGAATTCTCAAATCGCTTGTCGTCATTGAACTAAAAAAAGGCTCATTCAAGCCTGCTTATCTCGGACAATTGGCGGCTTACCTTCGAGTCCTGGATGATGAAGAACGTATAGAAGGCGAGAATCCTTCTGTCGGAATCGTTCTCTGTAAGGATGCCGACAGGGCCTATGTCGAATATGTCCTGCAGGATTACACAAAGCCCATGGGTGTTGCGACATATAAATCCAGCCAGGAACGACTTAGGGAACTCTTGCCGGATGAAGAGGAAATCAAGAAACTGCTGTAGTTTAACAAATGTTTAACAAGAAATAAAAAATCGGCCTTGGCGTGATGATGTGGGATTCGCTCCCGGGTGGTCGCGCATCCCTGGCCCTGCCACGGGCAATCTTACGAGTTGCGACGGAGAAAGCTGGCGCTGGCATGTGCCGGCATGGCTTTTTCGGTGTAAATATCGGCCTTATTTTACCCCGTTTGTTCAAATTTTCTGAAACGGTGAAAAAAATGACGTTTTCTTACACCATTTTCCAAAGTTAACTACATGTCGTATGTTAGGTGATGCGGTACCGAGGCGTGTCAATCAAAAAATCCCGCTGTCTATCGACAGCGCGATGGAATACTTTGCGTAAAAAAGGTAAAAAAGGGACAAAGATAATTTCAGGCATTCGGGACACCTTGCCCCCGGAACAAAGAAAAAAGGCAAGATTCTTTAGAAACCTTGCCCCTTTTCTTGCCCCTGTATGCCACAGAGTGGCGTAGAATGGCGATTTTTGTGATTCGGTTGGGATTCGAACCCAAGACCCACAGCTTAGAAGGCTGTTGCTCTATCCAGCTGAGCTACCGAACCATCCTTAAGTTTCGACACGAAGGTTGCCCTTTCGCGAAGAACAGGACTGCAAATATAGGGATTTTTTATTTAATGGCAATGTTTCCAGGCGAAAGTTTTTACAAATTTTATATGCCGGACACTCAAGAGTCTGAGACCGGCGGCGTCCGTGAAATGTATATTTGTCTATTTTAACATAAGAAAATACCACTTCGACCGGCGAGCAGCGCTGTTGTAAAGCATTGATTATCAAATATGACTTTCAAAAGTGCCCCATTTTGGTCCACTTTTCATCCACTTTATGCAAAACGTTTTTACCTATTACATAATTTTGTAAACGAAATGTAGCGTAATCCTTAAAAAATAACTTTGGAATCTTTGCGGGTCTTTCCGGTCTATACTTCTTTTCTCATCAGTCGTGTGCGTCCAGCACACTCCTTCTTCTAAAAGGAATCTATCCTCGAAAATCCTCCACAAATCTTTACAAACTTATTTTTTAACGCTTACCAAAACAGTAAGAGGAATATTCAGGAGGATGAGTCGTCATTGAAGAAAAATAACCAAATCGGGAAACCCTTCAGTAAGAGGAAATCTTCAAGGATTACATAATTATTCAATAACCAATTAAGTTATGCGTAAACTTTTAGTTGTATTGCTTATGTTCGCCAGCGTGGTATCATTCGCGCAGCAGCATAGTGTCAATGGAACGGTCAAGGATCAGAACGGACAGCCCGTCATAGGACTGACCGTATTGGAGCAGGGCACCAAGAACGGTGTCATCACCAATGCTGACGGCCGTTATGATATCACAGTGTCATCATCAGAAGCAGTCCTGGAGTTCTCATCATTGGGATATTCCACTGTAACTGAAAAAGTAGGAGGCCGCGCTGTCATCAATGTAGATGTACACGAGACCGCCATCGCTCTCGACGCGGTAGTCGCCATCGGTTATGGTTCAGTCAGAAAGAAGGACCTCACCACCGCAGTATCTACCGTAAATACAGAAGATATGGCCTTGAGACCGGTCACTGACGCCTCCGGATTTATCCAGGGCAAGGTTTCCGGCGTGCAGGTAACCCAGACAAGCGGCCAGCCGGGAAGCGGTATGGTCATCAGGGTCAGAGGCGCCTCATCCATTTCTTCCACCAACGACCCTCTCTACGTAGTGGACGGCGTGCCTGTAGGAACAGGAAACTATGCCATCTCATATCTTTCCCCGAACGATATCGAGACAATGCAGATCCTCAAGGACGCCTCATCAGCAGCCATCTACGGATCACGTGCAGCAAACGGAGTCGTGCTCATCACCACCAAGCAGGGCAGCAAAGGCAAAGGCCCGAAGATCAACTTCAGCGCCTACGTCGGACTTTCCAACGTCACCAAGACCTATGACGTCCTCAATGTGGACCAGTACCGCGAACTCCAGAAAGAAATCGGAGTGGCCAATGTCCCGGAAGGACTCAAAGACGAAACAGACTGGTTTGACGAGACTTACAGAACCGGAATTACCCAGAACTATCAGGTTTCAGTATCCAATGCCTCCGACAAGTCACGCTACTACATGAGCCTCGGCTACAGCGACGAACAGGGTATCCTCAAAGTCGCATACAACAAGAGGTACAATGCGAAAGTCAATCTCGAGTCAGACCTGTTCAAATGGATTACCGTCGGAATGGACGTTTCCTACTCCCATTATAAGAACAACGGAATCATCTCCGGAACAGGCGCCAACAGGGCAGGCGTCGTACTTTCAGTAATCAACACCCCTACCTACGCAAAGCCTTGGAGCGAAACAAATCCTGACTGGTACTGGACACAGTTCTACGGCGCGAACCTTACGACTCCGTCAGAGAACCTCGCCAGAACAGAGAACAACTACGACCAGACCGACAGGGCGGTGATGTCTGCATTTGCGCGCATCAACTTCACCAAGCACCTCAATTTCAAGAGCACGGTAAGTATGGACCGCCGCTGGGTGCACAGCTACTCATTCCTCGATCCTATCCACACATCTTATGGTAGGACACAGCATGGAGAAGCATCCGACTCAAGGACCGACGACAGGAGAATGGTCTATGACAATATCCTGAACTACAACAATGTCTTCGGCAAGCACTCCCTCGAACTCATGGGCGGTATGTCAGCCACCACATCCGACTGGCAGCAGCTTACAGGCTCGAGAAACTATTTCTCGCCGGACAACAACAATGCGATTTTCGGCCTGAACGGCGGTAACAAAGGCGGCCTCAGAGGCCAGAGCCAGAGCTGGAGCGAATGGGCCATAATGTCATATCTCGCACGTGCAGCCTATAACTTCGACAGTAAATATTATCTCACGGCGGCATTCAGAGCCGACGGTTCCTCAAAGCTTGCACCGGGACACAAATGGGGCTATTTCCCTTCAGTTTCAGCAGCATGGAGAATCTCAGGCGAGAACTTCATGAAAGACGTAAGGTGGATGAACGACCTCAAGCTCCGTCTCGGATGGGGACAGCAGGGTAACCAGGAAGGCCTCAGCGACTACGCATGGCAGCAGATGTACGCCACCAACTACTACGACTGGACTGACTCCAAATATGCTGATTCAGTTCCTACGCTCGGAGGAAAGTCCAATATCGGAAACCGCGAACTTACATGGGAGACAACATCTCAGTGGGACCTCGGTATCGACCTCGCAGTGCTCAACAGCAGACTCACATTCACGTATGACGTTTACCGCAGATATACCAAGAACCTGCTGATAACCGTCCCTATGCCGTCCCCGTACTCTGACCTCATCAGGAACGACGGAGAAATGAGCAACTGGGGTATGGAGTTCGCCATCTCGTCAGTCAACATTGACAAGAACGACTTCAGATGGACCACCGACTTCAACCTCTCATTCAACCGCAACAAGGTCGAGAAACTCACCCTGCAGAAGGTCTATAACTACACCACCACATCCGAGGCGCTCAGCGAGCAGGTAGTCAGAATGACAGAAGGCAAACCGCTTTCCTGCTTCTATGGACTGACCGCGAAAGGTGTTGACCCGGAGACCGGTATGATGATCTACGATGATTATAACAAGGACGGAAAGATCAGTTCTTCAGACCGCCACTACATCGGTGATGCCAACCCTGACTTCATCTGGGGTATGACCAACACCTGGAGCTACAAGGGATTCAACCTCAGCGTTCTCCTTACAAGCTCCATCGGCAACGACATCTACAATGCATCCAAGATAGAGATGATAGGTATGTACAACGGCTCCAACCAGATTACCGACGTACTCCGCAGATGGCGCGTTCCAGGACAGGTGACAGACATCCCTAAGGCCGGCGAAGTGGACAACCTGAAGGCTTCCACAAGATGGATAGAAGACGGTTCTTATCTGAAGATCAAGAACATCACGCTCTCTTACGATTTCTCAGGCAAGTTCCTCAGAAAGCTGAATCTCACCAAGATACAGCCGTATATCACACTTGCGAACATGTTCACTTTCACCAAGTATTCAGGATACGACCCGGAAATGAGCCAGTATTCAAGCGCTACAAGTATGGGAATCGACTGGGGTACCTACCCTAACGTCAAGACCGTAACTTTCGGTGTCAATGTTGATTTCTGATGACTAAGGAGACATTATTATGAAAAAGATAAATTTTATTCTTGCGGCGGCTGTCGTTGTGGCGTTCCAGGCCTGCGATCTGGACTTGAATCCGCACACATCCTACAATGAGAACAATGTGAATGTGAAGAACGACAGCGAAAGCCAGTATTCTACCAGAACAGATATGTTGGGACTTCGCAACTCCCTGTATAACAGCTGGGTAAAGGACATCCAGGAAAAAGGTTACATGGACTGGCTCATCTCTACCGAGACCAGAAGTGACAATGCATATTGCGGCAGTCCGTCCACCGGAGCGATTGTAGCGATCGAGGCCAATAACCAGGACCCTGCAAACTCCAATATTGCCCGCGACTGGGACTGGTACCTGCAGCAGATAAGCAATGCCAACAACATTATCTGTAACATTGACAATATCTTCGCAAAAGATACCTCCGCAGTGAAAATGACTCAGAAAGAGCACGACGAGTGGAAATCCGAGGCATTGTGCTGGAGAGCATTCTGCCTGTTCAGGATGGCCCAGCTCTGGGGCGACGCTCCTATGATTACCGTCATTCCGCCGGAAATCACATCCGAGAACATCGAGGATGTATATGAGTACTATTATCCGAAACGCACACCGGTAGATGAAATCTATGGCCAGGTAATCGAGGACCTGAACTATGCCTGCGACAATGCTCCTGACGTGAACCCTTCAGACAAATACCTGTTCTCCAAGGCTTTCGCGCATGGTCTGAGAGCAAGAGTCTATGCAGAGAAGCAGCGTCAGGACTGGAACCAGGTCATCAATGACTGTGTGGCAGTCGAGGGCATGGGATTCTCGCTTGTGGACAATTACGGTGACCTCTGGGGCTATAATGACGACGATGCTGTAAGGAACACCAAGGAATCCATCTTCGAGGTGACCTGGTCACGCAACTCTGGAAACTGGGTGTGGATGATGTATCACCGCAATGCCTACAACCCTACGGACAGCTACTCCTGGGCAAAATGGAGCACACCTTCCAGAAACCTTGCTGCCGCTTATGATGCAGCCGGCGACACTGAAAGAAAGAATGCCTCCATCGTTTACGACGAATGCGGCTGGAGCCTCTACTATCCGTCAGCGAAATATGCGTTCATGCACAAGGTTCCGACCAATGCCAGCAGTACGATCCTGATGCGCCTCGGAGAAATCTATCTTCTTCACGCAGAAGCACTTGTGATGACAGGCGACCTGGACAACGCATACATATACACGAACAAGACAAGGAACAGGGCCGGACTTGCAGACCTTCCGCTTTCAGTGAAAAACAGCAAGGAATCCATGCTCAAGGCAGTCCTGGACGAGCGCAGACTCGAACTCGCATTCGAAGGCTTCCGTTTCTACGACCTTGCCCGTCACGATATGATCAAGCAGGTGCACGACGCGATGTCCGATCCGTCATCATCAAGCTATGACTCATATTGGCAGAAACGCACACCGCTTACAGATGAGACCATCCTCTTCCCCGTGCCTCAGTCTGCCATCGACAAGAACTCGAATCTTACACAAAACCCTGGATATTAGAAATGAGATATTCATCTATCTATACTATTTTGGCAATGGCGTTCATGATGTCGTGCAGCTGTGATTCACAGACCTCGAATCAGACGCCGGAGCCTGAACCTGCCCCGCAGCCGCAGCCAGCGGTGGAAGCAGCCAAATCCTACACCACCACGGCGGACAAGTCATGCCTCTTTGCGGAGAAGCCCATTGCCTTCGGAAAGACAGCGTCAATGTCTCCTTACGCAGTGCGCTTCACTGACGAGACCTACCAGACGGTGGACGGATTCGGTGCGGCATTGACGGTAGCCTCCTGCTACAACATCCTGAAAATGCCTCAGGACAAGAGGGAGGCGTTCCTGAAACAGATGTTTGACACGAAAACCGGTATAGGAAGTTCATTGATAAGGGCTTGCATAGGCGGCTCTGACTTCTCCATAGAGCGTTTCACATGGTGCGACAAGAAAGGAATCGAGAACTTTGCCCCGGCAGAGTATGACTTGAAATACGTCATCCCTGTATTGAAGGAGATCAAGAAGATCAATCCGTCGCTCCGGATCATCGGCTCCCCGTGGACAGCCCCGCGCTGGATGAAGAAAGAGGTGAACTCTAACGACGACAGGTACTCCTGGACCGGCGGTACGCTCAAGCCGTCCTGCTATCAGGACTACGCGGAGTACTTCGTGAAATGGATACAGTACATGCAGTCGCAAGGCCTTGACATATACGCGGTTACCCCGCAGAACGAGCCTCTCAACGCCGGCAACTCCATGTCGATGGTGATGTACTGGGACGTTGCACGTGACTTCATCAAGACAGCATTGGGCCCTGCATTCAGGAAGGCGGGACTGGACACCAAGATACTCGTGTTCGACCATAACTACAATTATGACAACATGTCCGACCAGGCGCAGTACCCTCTGAAGATATACGCAGATGCGCAGGCCTCCGCCTACATCGCAGGTTCAGCCTGGCACAACTACGGCGGAAACGTCTCAGAACTGGACAAGATAGTCGCAGGCGCGCCTGACAAGGAACTGTATTTCACCGAAGCCTCCATCGGCACATGGAACTACGAGTTCAGCTCTTGTCTTATCAATGACATGAGGGACATCTTCTTCGGCCTGCTGAAACGCGGCGGAAAAGGCGTCACCCTCTGGAACCTGATGCTGGATGAGAACAATGGACCGTACACAGACGCCGACGGATCCTGCAAGACCTGTTACGGAGCAGTCACCATAGCATCCTCCGACTACTCCACATTGGACTACTACACGCACTATTACAACATCGCGCATTGCTCGAAGGTTATAAATCAGGGTGCGGTACGTATCGGAACCACCGGTTACACCACCTCGGGACTGGATTATCTGGTGTTCAGAAATCCTGACAACTCCTACGGTGTGGTGATTCTGAATGAAAACTCCGACGCCAGGCAGCTCGTGTTCATTTCTTCCGCACATTCGGTGAAATGCGACGTTCCGGCCAAGTCGATAGTCTCTTTGAAATGGAAAGATTAAAAGATTAGGACAATGAATAAGATATTGAAAATAATGACATTGCTTGCAGTGCCGGCAACTGTCGCCATTTCCTGCAAAGAAGAGGGAATGGATGTCAAATTCACGGACAAAGGTCCTGAAATGACGATTGAGAACTGCGATAACAAAGCATTCATGGGCGACTCCATAAGGTTCTCCATAAAGCTGAATGACGAATTCCCGCTCTCCACATTGAAAGCGAAACTACTGTTCGACGGTACTTCAGTCAGCGACCTGACCATCCGTACCAGAGAAAACGGAACCTACAATGCGGCTATTTTCGTGCCTCTGTTGAAAGATATTCCGAACGGAACCGCGGAACTCGCGTTCACCTCGCAGAATACCGGATTGGGAATCACAGAAGAAACGGTTGAGGTCAATATCGACAGACCGCAGCCTTCTACATTGACCCTCCTCTGCGACGGCAAGGAATACACCATGACCAAGAGCGGCGATTACGCTTACGAGGTCACTGACAATTTTCCATCCGAAGCATCTGCATTGATCAAATGCGTGCCGGAGGCCGGTAAGGCTGCGATCTGGCTCGGTTGGGACGGCTCTGCGCTGAAACCTGTCGCTGCCGAGTCTTCAAGCAAGATTCCTTTCACTGCCGTCAAAGCAGGTACATATAAGATCTCGGCCGACCTCATGTCGCTGACGGCATCACCGTTCGGCAGCATCACATCTGCATTGTCAGAGTCTGCCAATGTGGAACTGCTCAACCTTCTCCAGGGTTCTATGATCAAGTTCACCGGCATAGACAAGCCTGACCAGTGGGATCTGGATTATGATTTCTTTACGCTCAATGCGGACAACTCCGTGTCATTCAAGGCAATGGACGGTCTTTATAGGCTGACGGCAGATTTCGGTGGCAAGTTCATCAAGGTCGAGGCGATGGCTGACAAGGACAAACCTGCGACACTTGAATCCAATGGGACAGTCTGGGCTATCGGTGCTGGAATCGGCAAGCCTAATGTGGGCCCGTCTTGGAACACGGATGATGGTGTATGGTGCCTGGCTCAGACAGAGAAAGGTATCAGCAGACTGACATTGACGGCAGGCGCCTCTATCGCGCAGACAGGATTCTCATTCAAGCTCTTCGGCCAGAGAGGCTGGGGCGTCGAGTTCGGTTCCTACGCTTCTTTCAATGACGAGACCGGCTTGTTCAAGGTCACTTCTGCAGGCAATATCGAACCTGCATCTGACGGTACTTCACTCGAGTCCGGCAAGGCATACCAGTTCATTTTTGACACCAATGCGGGAGTCAGCGCTGCGAAACTCACCATCAAGACTGTTGAAATTCCTGTCAATTCATTGGATATCAAGGTGAACGGAGTTCAGGCAAGCCGTTTGTCGGCAACACATTACAGCATCAAGTCCATCGCATTGAACAAGGACGAGGCCATCACCATCTCAGGTGTGAAGGACCTTGCAAACTGGTACCTCGATCCGGACCTGTTCTACCTCGACGGGGCTTCTATAAAGCTCAATGTCGTAAGCGGCACATTTGCAGTGGATCTGTATCTCGACTACGGTTATGCGACTCTGCGCAGGCTTGCAGCTGACGGTTCCGAGGCTACAATCAATGACGGTGCGCTCTGGATGATGGCCTGGGGAGTTGCCAATCCGGTGATGACCAGCCAGTTCGCCTTCAATCCTGGTGCTGCGTTCTGTATGGCTCAGGTTCGTCCGATGGTGTTCCAGCTTACCGGAACTGCTGTGGATGAGAAAGACGGAACCACTCTCGGCGGAAGATTCAGATATGACTACATTTCCGCGAAGTACTTCGGTCAGGACGGCTGGGGTACAGAGAAAGGTAAGATTCTCGGCGATGCCGGCACCGTGAAATACACCGACAGCGCGGCAGAGTTCTTCGACACGACAGTCGGTCTGCATGACAATATCGGCCTCAAGGAAGGTGTCCAGCTGGAAAAGGGTTCAGTTTATGTTCTTACAATTGACCTTTCTACGACTGCTACTGACGGCGTGGAATTGATTGACTTCAAAAAGGTCAAATAGTTATCAGTATGTATAGTGTGGAGTCCGGCGTCTGAGAAAAGATGCCGGACTTTTATCGATTAAATTTGTTTTGAGCCGTTTTTTCAGTAAATTTACACGATTTTGCAAAACGATAAATGATGGCGTCTTTGCAACAGGTTGACACAAAAACATTAAAACATTTTATATGACACAGAAAAAATCAAACATTGTGGCTATCGTTACGATGTGTTTCATCTTCGCGATGATTTCTTTCGTGACCAATATGGCCGCGCCTTTCGGAACAATCTGGAAGAACCAGTATGAGTGGGCCGGAATGATGGGCAATATGATGAACTTTGCAGCATACCTCTTCATGGGTATCCCCGCAGGCAAGATGCTCATCAAATACGGCTACAAGAAGACTACACTTGCAGCTCTCGCTACCGGTTTCATCGGTATCGTAATCCAGTGGCTTTCAAGCCGTTCTTTCGTCGGTGATTCAGCCATCTATGTTTACCTCTTCGGCGCATTCGTCTGCGGTTTCTGCGTATGTATGCTCAATACAGTCGTAAACCCTATGCTCAACATCCTCGGCGGTGGCGGAAACAAGGGTAACCAGTACATCCAGATCGGCGGTACCATGAACTCCCTCACCGGAACATTCACTCCGCTCCTCGTAGGTATGCTTATCGGCACTATTACGAATACTACAGCCATGAGCGACGTGGCTCCTCTGCTTTTCATCGCAATGGGCGTATTCGCATTGGCATACATCATCATTTCATTCGTTAATATCCCTGAGCCTGCTCAGGAGAGACAGACCACGAAATACGAGCACAGCGCATGGAGTTTCCGTCACCTTGTACTCGGTGTCGTGGCCATTTTCTTCTATGTAGGTGTTGAGGTAGGTATCCCTGCACAGCTTATATTCTACTTCTCTGACGCTACTGAAAAAGGCGCAGGTATCGCTGTCAATGGTGCCGCTATCGGCGGTGCAATCGCTGCCGTTTACTGGCTGCTCATGATGGTAGGCCGTATCTGCAGCTCATTCATCAGCGGCAAGATCAGCACCAAGGCTCAGCTCTCCACAGTTTCAGCCGTAGCTATCCTCTTCATCATCATTGCCATCTTCCTTCCGAAGAGCATCACCATGTCAATGCCTGCATACAGCGTTGAAAACGGATTCACAATGGTTGCCGGCGTGCCGATGAAGGCGCTCTTCCTCGTGCTCTGCGGTCTCTGCACTTCATTGATGTGGGGTACAATCTTCAATCTCAGTACTGAGGGCCTCGGCAAATATACCGAGCAGGCTTCCGGCATCTTCATGATGATGGTTGTCGGTGGCGGTGTGATGCCTCTGATCCAGGACTTCATCGCCAAATATACCGACTACATGTCCAGCTACTGGCTTGTAGTGGCAATGCTCTGCTACATCCTCTACTATGCGCTCGTAGGCTGCAAGAACGTGAACAAAGATATTCCTGTTGAATAATAAATAATATAGGTATGAATAAAATGGATACGCCTTATGTTGTCGGCGTCGATGTCGGTGGACAGACCACCAAGATAGGCGTTGTGGATATGAGAGGTCAGGTTCTTGCCCAGACGGTCATCAGAACCGACACTCACGATGAAGTGGAACCTTATATTGATGAACTCGCAGAAGCTATCGACAAGGTGATTGCCGATGCTGGCGTTACAGGACAGGTCCGCGGTATCGGAATGGGGATTCCTAACGGAAACTACTATACCGGAGAAATCGAGAACGCCGTAAACCTCAAATGGGGAAACAAGGGCGTGATTCCTGTTGCCAAGCTCCTGAAAGAGAGGATGAACGGCATTCCTGTAGCTCTTACCAATGATGCCAATGCGGCTGCCATGGGTGAGATGACATACGGAGCTGCGAGAGGCATGAAGAACTTCATCATGATTACTCTCGGAACTGGTGTCGGCAGCGGTATCGTTATAAACGGAGAGGTGGTTTATGGCCACGACGGTTTCGCCGGCGAACTTGGCCACACCTGCGCAGTACGTCACAACGGCCGTCTCTGCAACTGCGGAAAGACAGGCTGTCTGGAGACTTACACATCAGCTACCGGTGTTGCGCGCACAGCCCGTGAATGGCTGGACATGAGCGAAGAACCGTCTTCACTCAGAAGCCTTGACAATATCTCTTCAAAGGATGTTTACGAGGCTGCCAAAGAGGGTGACAAGCTCGCGCTTAAGATTTTCGAATATACCGGAACCATTCTCGGAGAGTCATTCGCAGACTTCATCGCATTCAGTTCCCCGGAAGCCATCGTGCTTTTCGGCGGTCTTGCCCGTGCCAAGGAGTTCCTGCGTGAGCCTATCGAAAAGTCTATGAACGCCAATGTCCTTCCTTTGTGGAAAGACAAGGTGAAGATCGTCTTCTCTCAGCTCAAGGAATCTGACGCTGCCATCCTCGGCGCTTCTGCCCTCGCCTGGGAGTTGTAGGTCAATGTCAATAACCGCAGTTTTCCTTAACGGAGAACTGCCCCGAATAGTATTACGGACGCGACTGGTCTCAGCCGCGTCCGTTTTTGCTGTAAGCGTCTCCGCGGTTACGTATTGACTACTCGACGTCAGACACTCAGACGATGCCGGTGCTTTTTTTTGGTAAACTTTTTTCAGGACGATACATTCAGTGCAACATGTAAATGACTGATAGATAAGTGTTTAACGCTTTTTAGAGTTGTGAAAATGCCAACTCTGAAAAGCGTTAAGTTGTTGTGAGACAGAGTTTTACGCGGTGCACCACTAACGCCACGTACACGTTACCGTCCTCCATCCTCGTTTTCAGCCCTGTTCACCGGATTCGTCACCGTCGCCGTCCTTCATCCCCGTTTTCAGCCGCCCTGTTTTTTTGGGGATGTTACTAAAAACATGTGCAAATAATCGTTTCTTCAAACAATCGTGTTTTTTTCAAGTTTCAAGATTACTGACTATATTAGCGGATTGTAACCGGAAGATTGGTGATATGATCAGGAAATATATTTACATAATTCTGCTTCTGTGTCTGTGCTCCTGCGGACGCGAAACTGGCATTGTAAACGAAGCCGTAAGCGAACTGGATGCGACATTGGCAATGAAAGCGGCCTACGAAAAGGCGTTTGAATCCAGGATAAAGTCCATCAGGGAGGTGTACGGGCCGGACCAGAGCTACGAAAACCAGGTGGCGTTCAATCTCAGGATGGCAAATGAATTCCGTGCGAACAGTTTCGATTCCACCGTGTTCTTCCTTGCCTGTAATCGGGAACTCGCTGAGCAGAATGCTGACAAAGAAAGACTTGCCTCTGCAAATCTTTCGCTTGTGGAAGTGTATGCCAAGGCCGGTTATCATATAGAAGCCACGACATTGATGCAGAGCGTCATTGACGACGGCATTCCGGAGAGCGTCAAGCTGCAGTACCTCAGGACACGGCACACATTGGCAGGGGAGCTGATGTATTATGCGTCTGACAATACTGTGGGCGGGCTTCAGTTCGATGACAGGAACAAGCTTCGTGATTCGCTTATGAAATATGTCGCTCCGGGGACTTACGAATGGTATGACCTGAACAGGGAGGCCGCGCTGTCAGCCAAGGACTCGGCATCAGTGAGGAAATTCGCCAGGAAAATGATGACGTTGTCGCAGAAGAATGATCTCCGCAAATACGCCGGAGCCTGCTATTACTATTCTCAGGGCGTGCCCAAGAACCAGCCGGACAGCATAATGTACTGGCTCTGCAAGTCGGCTCAGGCTGACATCTCCAGCGCCACGAAGGATTACGCGTCATTGAACCTCATCGCCCAGTATATTTTCGACATGGGAGACGTGGACAGGGCGTTCAAATACTGCGCAGACCATTGTATGCAGGATGCATTGGCCTTCAACGGCAAACTGCGTCCGTGGCAGATTTCCAAATTCTTCCCTCGGATAGAGCACGAGTATGAACAGAGGAAGCGGGAGCAGAACCGGATGATGATGGCTGCCGTCGTCTTCGTGAGTCTGCTTCTCGTGGTACTTGCAGTGCTGTCGCTCCATATCTACAGGCATCACAATATCCTCGCGCGGACCAATGAAGAGCTCAAGTTATTGAACAGCAGGATAAAAGAGGCGGACAAGATCAAGGAAGAGTACATCGCGCTGTTCCTCGGAATGGTGTCGGACAATATAAACAAGACCCGAAAATATCAGAACCACATTCTCAAGTATCTCAAGCGTGGCAATGAAAAATACATCATTGACGAGATAGAGATGCTGCCGCCGATAGACGAGGACATCAAGACGTTCTACAAGATGTTCGACGAGACGTTCCTGAATCTGTATCCTGATTTTATCGAGCAGTTCAATGCCCTGCTCGCTGACGGTGAGGCTATTGTGCTGAAGGACAATGATATGCTTACTCCGGAGCTGAGGATATTCGCATTGGTGAAGCTTGGCGTGAACGAATCTTCCAAGATTGCTTCGCTGCTCCATTACTCGGCCAATACGGTATATAATTATCGCGCTAAAATCAGAAACAAGTCCAGAGGCCCTCGCGACAAGTTCGAAGATATGGTCAGGGAAATAAGGTGATGAAGGTGACGCTGACACTTTTTTGAGGTAAGCGTCTCCGCGATTACGTGTTGACTAAATTTTTTCAGGACGGCACACTTGGCGCGCCGCATCGCCCGATAGCATTTAGCTTCCATAAAAGTTTACTTTTTTTTTGGTAAACTTTTTGTAAGCGTCTCCGCGGTTACGTATTGACCGGAC
>ENA-OPIV01000125-OPIV01000125.1-human-gut-metagenome-genome-assembly--contig:-NODE-125-length-15161-cov-4.897541_pt1 | contig 15161 bp, 9 predicted proteins | sample MGYA00241408_ERZ501646 | MGnify/ENA primary metagenome ERZ501646 (study PRJEB25962, sample SAMEA2042368) | human gut metagenome | biome: human gut; feature: human-associated habitat; material: faeces...
TTCTTAATCTGTGGAACCTGCGTCTTGTTTTTGATTGTTCTTTCCTTTTCCCTTTCCCTTGTAGTAATACCATAGCAGATGGTCGAAGCCGTTGCGACTGACCTGGTTAGGGTCTTTGGCGGCTTTCTTATGTTGATTGAAATGGAATTTCTGTACACGAGAATGATTTTTCGCTTCTACGCGCAAACAAAAAGCTTTTCATGTAAGGGAAAGGTGTCTGTTATGAGAAATTTACAGCTCTCCGCCGGCTATTACGAATTTTATTATATCTGCTTGCGGTGGTATTTTCGAACCAATGAGCATATCGCCAAAGTCATAAAAGTACTTGTAACTTATTGAGTTATAAATTATTATATGGATTTAAACCTATTTCTCAATATGCTCACTCCCATATAAAAACAGGGGGATGAGCATATTTACACCATGCTTCAAAACGACATAATCAATTGGATGTCAGTTCATTATGTAGGTATTCGCAGGCTCGTCTGGTTGCTCATTAGTTCAGAAATTACCGGAATTTACCCGTGGCGAAGCTCTCTCAACCCCGCGACAAATTTCCTCCCGTCATAAATTCTAAAGTCTCTGAAGATGGTGGTGTCTGGGGCTGTTTTGGGTTTATCCCAATACAGTACACAAATTACTGAGTAAGGTTGACTCAAAATGCTCATTTTTGTCCGCAAGGTGGTGACTCACAGCAAAGCGCTGGGCAAAGTCAGAAAAAAAACAAAGGCCCCAAATCGCCAATTCAAAAGTCTGGGATCAGAATTATCCTAGTTTCAACAAAAACTAAGTGTCAAAGACAGGAAGATGAAGATAGTGTATGTATGTAAAGTAAATTTACAGAAATGTAAAGTTTTTTTACAGCACGAATAAGAGATACTGCGCGTAACATTCAGAAAAACAAGAAGTTACAGACACTGGCACGGGAGTGGCAACTTGAGGATCTGACCGGATGAAGGATATGTCAATGCCGATGGGATCGGCCGATTGGCATTGATGGAATCTCCGGGACAGAACAGATGAACATTTTCAGTTACATACATGCGGCAGTCAGGACATTGCCGATGAAAGGACGCAGGAACGTCCTGAAAGTCATGACATTGGGAGTCGGCCTTGCAGTCGGCCTCGTGCTGGCATCCAAGGTCTGCTTCGAAAAGACATTCGACGACTTCTACAAGGATGCAGACAGGATATATTATCTGAACGAAGCCATAGAACTCAACGGCAGTTACAAGATATATCCTCAAGTCGCCGGTGGAGTCGTCCCGAAAATGAAGGAATACTTCCCGCAGATAGAGGAGGCCACCAGATTCACGTATATATTCGAGACCGCCTCCATGGTAATGTCAGAATCGGACAAACGCGTGGATGTCGGGCTGACATGTCTTGGCGATACGTCATTTTTCAAAGTCTTTGACCGGAAGTGCCTTGCAGGCAACCTCATCGAACCCCTTGGCATTGAATCAGATGTGGTGATCTCATCCAAGTTGGCGACCAAGATGGCAGCAGCATTGACCTCGGGCAAGAAAATGGACGAGAAGGCGGCAGCGGCAGCCGTTCTCGGACAGAAATTCAAGATTGCCGGGGATACGCGGAAATATGAACTCACCGTCGGTGGCGTCTATGAAGAATTTCCGCTGAACTCATCCTACAGGCTGGACATGATAGTCTCCATGCCGAGCATCGGGCATTTCATTTACGACGGCTCGGAAAACATGGTGGGCAACGACCGCTATAAGGGATTCATAAAACTGAAGAAAGGCATTGCCCCAAGCGAAATCGAAAACGGACTCCCTGGCTTCATGGACAAGCATATGCCGATGGACGAGTTGCGGGCAGCCGGATATGAAATGAAATTTCCGATAAAGCCATTCGTGAAATTCCATGAAGAGGATGAAACTCAGCGGAATATGACACTTGTGCTGGCCTTCGTAGCCTTCGCGCTTCTGCTCACGTCCATGCTGAATTACCTCCTGATCGTGCTTTCGTCCGCCGCCATCCGTGCACGCGAGATGGCCCTCCGCAAATGCCTGGGCAGCAGCGCAAAAGACATCTTCGGGATGATGTTCGCAGAGGCGCTCGTGCACACAGCAATCGCAGCCGCCGTCGCCGCAATCCTCATCTTCGCGTTCAGGTCAATGATAGAGACCATCCTCGGTGTCAATGTCATTGCTCTCTTCACCGGACGACCGCTCGCATTGGCATTGACAATAATAATCGTGCTCCTGGCATTGAACAGCCTCCTTCCCGCATTCTTTTTCAACCGGATTCCGGTGGCTGCGGCATTCAGGAATTATCGCGCCGGCAAGCGCATGTGGAAACTCGGACTCCTCGCGGTGGAATTTGCGGCAGTCGTTTTCCTGACTGTAGTCATGAGCGTGATTACATTGCAATATGACAAGATGATGAACGCGGACCGTGGCTTCAAATATGATGACGTGGCGATGATAGCCATGCCGGAAGCGACTCAGTCCCAGAAGAATACACTGATGAGCGAGGTTCGTTCCCTCTCCGGAGTGGAAGACGCAAGTTTCGCATATCAGAATCCTTTCACGGGCTATAGCGGTGACAATGTGAGCGTTCCCGGCGAAGACCGTCAGCTGTTCAATATCCGTGACGCATATTATGTGGATGAACATTATTTCAATGTCTTCGGCATCAAGATTCAGGAAGGTAGCAATTTCGATCCGACGCTCAACAGCGATGCGGAAATGATTGTGGACAGGAACTTCGTGAAAATGATGAAGAACACTGCCGGATGGGACGAAGTCCTCGGACGAGAAGTGATGGTCACTTCGCATGAAAGTGCTCCAGTCAGGATATGCGGTATCATCGATGATCTCCATACAGGTGGCTTTTCCGTGGCAGAAGCCGACTTCGGCGGGCGTCCGATGGGTATATTCTATTGTGACTCAGAGAAATATGCCGGAATGTTCCATTACATATTCGTGAAATATCATAAGATGTCCCCGGAAGAGCTTAAGAAAACCGATGAACTTACAGGAAAAATTCTTGACGGGCAGTGGTATAGAATATATCCGTGCAATGAACTCGCCGCTTCGAATTTCGTGGACACCCTCAATACGAGAAACTCCATCCTCGCAGGAGGCATTGTGACGCTCTTTATCGCGCTGATCGGCCTCATCGGCTACACGATTGACGAAGTCCGTCGCCGCAGCAAGGAAATCGCGGTCCGTCGCGTAAACGGTGCCCAGTTCTCCCAGATAAGGTCAATGTTTCTGCGCGATGTCATGGCAGTGGCCCTGCCGTCCGTGGCAGTCGGAGCGGTTCTGGCCTATATCGTCGCAGGGCGTTGGGAACAGAACTTCAGCCTTCAGGCGGGGCTTCCTTGGTGGATTTTCGTAGGCTCCATAGCCGCAGCGCTGGCTATAGTTGCCATCATATCAGACATTTACGTAATACGCACAGCGGGAACAAATCCTGCTGACAGCATTAAGACAGAATAAAACGGAGCATATAAGAACAAATAAAAAAATACATATATCATGATCAAGATTACAAACATTTGCAAAGTCTTCAGGACTGAGGAAATCGAGACAGTTGCACTCGACAATGTATCATTCGAAATCAAGGACGGAGAATTCGTCTCCATCATGGGCCCTTCAGGATGCGGAAAATCCACGCTCCTGAATATCCTCGGCCTTCTGGACAACCCGACTTCCGGCAGTTACCAGCTTTTAGGACAGGAAGTTGCGCAGCTGAAGGAGAAGGATCGTACCAAGTTCCGCAAGGGAAACATCGGCTTCGTTTTCCAGAGCTTTAACCTGATCGATGAACTCAATGTGTTCGAAAACATTGAACTTCCCCTCAGATATATGGATTTCAGCGCGGCTGAGCGCAAGGAGAAGGTGGAGGCGGTGATGGCGCGCATGAACATCAGCCACAGGGCAAAGCATTTTCCTCAGCAGCTCTCAGGAGGTCAGCAGCAGCGTGTTGCGATTGCACGTGCGGTAGTCGCAAACCCTAAACTGATTCTTGCCGATGAGCCTACAGGAAACCTCGACTCCAAGAACGGTAAGGAAGTCATGGACCTGCTCTGCGAACTGAACAGGGAGGGCACGACCATCGTGATGGTTACCCACTCACAGAAGGATGCGGCTATGGCACAACGCACCATCGACCTGTTCGACGGCCATATAGTAAGTGATGTCAAGAATGAATTGTAATGAGATACATTTTCAATAATTTTCTGAACACTCTCAAACGGTACAAGGTGTCAAGCCTGCTGAATATCATAGGAATGGCAGTGGCATTCGCTGCCTTCTACGTGATAATGACGCAGGTCTGCTTCAACCTTGGCTACAACAAGTCGCTGAAGGATGCGGACAGGACATTCGTAATGTCCGTCCCTTCACAATATAATGAGGGAAAGTTCAATATCTTCATAAGCAGGCCGTTGGGAGAAGCACTTGTCTCAGGCTCTTCCATGTCTGAAGGCGGAGGGGTTTTCGGCATGTATGCTTATGAAAGCGGTGAAGTCTGCTACACGAGACGGAACGATGTCCCGGTCAAGATGCATCTTGAACTTATGCAGTATTCCGCAGGCGGACTGAGAGCCTTGAATTTCGAGGCAGTGGAGGGCTCACTTGATGAACTTTCCAAGCCTGCAACCATCGCCATATCAGAGTCTTCTGCCAAGAAATATGATCTTAAACTCGGAGACAGCATTTCATGGAGTGACCCGCAGGGCGAAAAAGGTGCGAGAGAGATAGTTTCCATATACAAGGACTTCCCTCAGAACAGCGACCTGGGTACGGTCTATGCCGTTTATGACCTTAATGATTCTTGTATAGACAATAGCAGTGAGTGGTCTTTCGATTATTGCGTGAAACTCCAAAATGCTTCCCAAAAGGAAGAATTTGAGAAGGAATCGAAGTCTATACTTCTCGATTTCTTCAAGAAACTGTATGATGGCGCGGGTGAGACACTCTCTGACGAAGACATTGATGAAATCAATAATAAATTCAATGTCAAGCTAATACCTCTGTCTGAACTCTTTTATACGAAAGAACTTGACGGCAAGCCGGGACGCACCGGAAATCTCACCACGGACATGACATTGCTCGCAGTGGCTGTGCTCATCATCCTCATCGCATTGATAAATTTCATCAATTTCTTCTTTGCGCTTGTCCCTGCAAGATTGAGGTCCGTGAACACCTACAAGATTTTTGGTGTATCGCGTACATCATTGATATTCAACTTCATATTCGAATCGGTAGGTCTTGTCGCCATAGCATTGGCATTGGCCGCGATCATCGTCATCCTGCTTCTTCGCACCAGTGTCGCAGGTATTCTTACCTCTTCGGCTGTTTTCGGGGACAATGTTCCTATACTGGCGATGACGGTCGGCGCTGCTGTTCTTACGGCGGTCCTCGGAAGCATCTATCCGGCATTCTACATCACGTCGTTCCAGCCGGCATTGGTGCTGAAAGGCTCCTTCAGCGGGTCAGTTTCGGGACGCAGGCTCCGCACGGCGCTCATCGGCTTCCAGTTCGTCATATCAATGTCGTTGATTATCTGCGCCATGTTCATCAAGATGCAGCATACCTACATGATGAACTACGACATGGGCTTCAACAAGTCCTGCCTCCTCAGCGGTTACATTCCTTATGATGTCTGCTGGTACGGTTCGCAGAACGAGGCTTTCGAGGACAAGCTGCGCAGCAATCCTCAGATTCAGGACATTACGTGGGCCGACGGAAGTATTGTCAGTACTTCAAGAATGGGCTGGGGACGTGACTATAAGGGAAAGAGTATTTATTTCCAATGTTACCCTGTGGCGTATAATTTCCTGAAATTCATGGGGATAGATATCGTGGACGGCAGGGATTTCATGAAATCCGATGAGGTTTCTGAAGGCGGAGTGATGATCTTCAACGAGCAGGCGAAGAAAGACTTTGACGTGGATTTCGTTACTCCTGCGCCTGGACATGAGGACGGGACTGTGACTGCCGGTATCTGTAAGGACTTTAATTTCAGGCCTTTGCAGTATGGTCGTGGTGATTTCGCCTTCTACGTGTTCGGTAAAAACAGATGGCGTGACGGACTTCATCAGGTCTATATAAGGACTGCGCCGGGCGCAGATGTCCAGTCGGTCATCAAGTTCGTGCTTGCGACCGTGAAAGAGATGGTGCCTTATGCTGATGACGAGCTGTATAATATTGATTTCTTCGACAAGGAGCTCGGTGCCCAGTACAGGCAGGAGAGCCGATTGTCCACGCTCATCAGCATATTCACGTTGGTTGCAATCATCATTTCCCTGATGGGAGTCTTCGGTCTGGTGCTTTTCGATACGCAGCACAGAAGTCGCGAAATCGCAGTCAGGAGAGTGATGGGCGGAAGTGTAGGCGATATTCTCAAGATGTTCAATGCCAAGTATATACGCATTGTGCTGGCAAGCTTCGTAATTGCTGCGCCGCTCAGCTGGTGGGTCATCAGCAGATATTTTGCGGGCTTCGCATATCACACGCCGATCCACTGGTGGGTATTCGCATTGTCCCTGCTTATCGTGATGGCTGTCACAATGCTGATCGTTACGCTCCGCAGCCTGGATGCCGCCACTTCCAACCCTGTAGATTCGATTAAGAATGATTAATATAAGTTTCGCTCTTGCGAAACACCGCTGTTAAAGCCCGCGAGGGCGACGGCAAGTCCCTTCCCCGAGGGGAGGGATTTAGGGTGAGGGTAACGTGCAAATAAAAAAGTGCGTTGGGCTTACAGCCTTCAAACAAGTGGCAGCTCTCAGGTTCGAGAAAAAACTCAGCAGATGGATAATCTGCGAAACGCAAATGATTAGTTTAACATTAACATAATACATTAACATAGATGTAAAGACCTACAGGGCTGTCAGCTGCGTCACACTTGCGAAAGGATGGCGCAGCTTTTTATGATTGCACGGATTGTTCGCAAAAAAATGTATTTTTGTAATCGGCTTCCGGAGAGGGGCCTTGACGATAAAAGACATTGACAATGAAAAGTGGAAAGATACTTGTCGTAGATGACAACAAGGGCATACGGGACGCCTTGAAAATCCTGCTTGGAGACTGTTTTACGCAGGTTCTGACACTTTCGTCACCTACCTCGCTGACAAGCACCGTAGAACAGATGATGCCTGACCTGATTCTGCTGGACATGAATTTCAAGGCGGATATCAATTCCGGAAACGAGGGGCTGTTCTGGCTGTCTGAAATCAAGAAAAGATGGCCTGAGATGCCCGTGGTGCTGTTTACCGCTTACGCAGACATATCATTGGCAGTGGAAGGTATGAAACGGGGTGCGGCAGATTTTGTCGTCAAGCCGTGGGACAACGCCCGGCTGCTCGAGACATTGACAGGAATTCGGGACAGGAAATCCAAGCCTAAAAAAGGCGTCACTGTCAATGAGGGGCCGCAGATGCTCTGGAGTTCAGGGATGCAGCAGCTCAGGCATGACGTGGAACGTATCGCCCCGACAGATGCCACAGTGCTCATAACCGGCGAAAACGGCACCGGCAAGGATGTTCTCGCGCACGAAATCCACAGACTTTCCGGACGGGCGGACAAGCCAATGGTCTGCGTGGACGCCGGCGCCATCACGGAAACGCTTTTCGAAAGTGAACTTTTCGGCCACGTGAAGGGAGCGTTCACGGATGCGAAATCCGACCATGCCGGCAAGTTCGAGCAGGCTGACGGAGGGACACTCTTCCTGGATGAAATCGCCAATATCCCGATGCAGTCCCAGGCCAAACTTCTGCGTGCCATCCAGAACCGATGCATAACGAGAGTCGGTGACACGAAAGCTATCCCTGTGGATATCAGGCTGATATGCGCGACCAATGCAGACATTCCGTCCATGATACGTGACGGACTTTTCCGTGAGGACTTGTATTACAGGCTGAATACCATAAGCGTGGAACTTCCGCCTTTGAGAAACAGAAAAGACGTAATCATCCCGCTTGCGATGCAGTTCCTGACAGAGTTTTCCGAAAAATACGGCAGGGATGCAGAGACATTGACCCCGATGGCGAAAGCCGAACTGGAGACTTACGCCTGGCCGGGCAAAATCCGCGAGCTGCGCAACTGCATCGAAAAGGCTGTCATTCTCTCAGACGGAAAGGCCATAGACGGATTCGGGCTGGACATCTCCAAAGCGTCAGGAATGACTGAGATCAATGCCGGGGACACGATGGAAAATATGGAGGAGAAGACTATCCGTGCAGCAATGGCCCGCTATGACGGTAACATATCAATGGTAGCCAAGTCCTTGGATATCAGTCGCCCTACGCTTTACGCAAAGCTCAAGAAATACGGAATATGATGGGCGCGGAAACAAATATCGGCACGTTATGGATTGCGTTTGGCGGTGCCGTGATTGCGGCATTGACCTATATCGTGACGAGAGCGGCGACAAGACGGAAGATCATCGGCAAAATCGACTTCATGTCAGATGCGCTGGACAGTGGCGAGACTGCGTTCCGGTATTCTGAGAGCCGATGGCGGAACCGGCGGCTGAACAAGTCATTGAACCGTCTCCGGTCCATTTTCGAGGCTGAAAAGGCCGATATCCGTGAGCGTGAGCGGTATTTCGGGACAATGCTGGACCACGTCCAGAGCGGCGTCATCGTCATTGACGGAGAAAAAATCGATTATTCGAATACTGTGGCGAAAGGGTTTTTGGGGATGGCGGAGATCTCATCGCTGCGGCAGATCGGGCGGATTTCTCCGGACCTGGCCAATGCTTTCCGCGAGGCTTCTGAAATGGAGTCGAGGGCATCTTTCATTTCGGAACGGGGCACGGTACAGTTTTCCATAAGTGCCTGTACAGCAAGGCTTCACGGCAAAGAAGTCAGCATCGTCACTTTCAACGACATTACCCGTGAGATGGAAAACAACGAGTCCGAGTCGTGGACCAGACTCATCCGCGTCCTCACGCATGAAATCATGAATACGGTCACGCCTGTCGCATCACTCAGTTCGGCATTGTCCCAGAACCTGGACAGCTACAGTGCTGAGGACATCCGTTCCGCACTCGGGACCATCGCGTCTTCGTCCGAGGGCCTGATAAGTTTCGTGCAGTCCTACCGTTCTCTGACGCATATTTCCGCGCCGGTGCGCAAGGCTTTCTATCTGAAGGACCTGGTCAATGATTCTGTCAACATCGCCAAAGCCAACTGGTCTTCTGTCAATGTCCTATATCGCGAGCTTTCAAGCGACGTGATTCTCTATGCCGACTACGGACAGATGTCGCAAGTGCTCAACAATCTGATAAAGAACGCTGTACAGGCAGGTGCCGGGAACGTAAGCATAACCGCTTCTATCGACAAACGGGAGCAGACTGTCATCGACATTGCCAATGACGGGGAGCCTATCAGCGCCTCAGGCCAGGAGCAGCTGTTCGTTCCGTTCTACACCACCAAAGGCACGTCAGGCACAGGTGTCGGTCTGAGCCTCTGCCGCCAGATTGTCCGGCTGAACGGCGGCACCATCAAGCTCTCCTCCTCCACCCCGGAAGCCACGGTTTTCACTATCGTCATGTAGTCTTACTGGTCCTGTTTCAAGACTTCGACCGGATTTTCGGCTGCGGAACTCCAGGTCCGGGAAATTATCGAGACGAAGGAGATGAGGAAGGTCAATGCTGCCGCGACAAGGATTATCCACCACGGGAAGGCTATGGCATTGTAAAAATCTGCCAGGTAGTAACGCATTGACCAGATACATACCGGAACTGCGATTACGACGGCGACAGCGGTCATCAGCATGAACGACTTCGAGAGCTTCCAGGCCGCCGATTTGACACCGGAGCCGAAAACCTTCCGGAGGGCGATCTGACGCGCCTGCTGCTCAGTGTAGTAGACGGACATCGCGAACAGGCCGAGCGCAGAAATCAATATGGCAAGCACCATGAACGTCATCACCAGCTTCATAGTGTTCCGCGTCCCTGTCAATGAATCCGCCAGGAAGTCATCTATATAATATATGTCTGTTTCGCGCGGCACACCGATATACTCCTTCGCCACATCACGCCATGCCTCGCGGACAGCATTCAACGCCTCGGCCCTGTCGCCACGCACCTTCAGCAGATGATTCATGCACACATCGGAACGGTTCAGTACAGCCCGATGACTGTCAGGCATTGGTTTATAAAGAGGATCACGCGCGTGGAAATCCGCTATTATACCGCAGCACTCATACTCTTTATCGGTACCGACAGTCCTGTTCTCGGCAGTAATCCCATAACGCCGCTGCGCCTCCTCCGTAAACCAGCATGTCCCTTCAATAGGATCGGAATACTGTTCTATCACATTGAACCCAAGCAGTCTGAATGCCGTACTGTCAACAGCAGTCATCTGAAGCCACGACAGTTCCTCACCCTCGATATGTACGCCATAGCTTCCACATGAGAACGGGGGCTGCACTGCCATAGCCGCCGTCTCCACCTGTGGAAGAGCCTGAAGTCTCTGATGCAGAGCCTCCTGGGCAGCCATATTTTTAGAGCCAAGCGCCCATGAGGAAACCGACAGCAGATCTGTATTGTACCCTGCCGGCAAAGATACCAGATGGCGCATCTGGAGAGTCATTGTCAATGCAACCGCGACAAGAACCATGCTTATGATGTTCTGGCAGACGATAAAGACCTTGCTGAACACCATCTTGCTGCGGAACCTGAAATCGCCCTTCACGACAGCTATAGGCTTGAATCTCGACACCATAAATGCAGGAAGAAGCCCAGAGAGAACCGAAACAAGCACGAGCACAATGACGCCAACCGCAATGGTAGCCGCATCCGGAACAAGAACTATAGCCGTATTGAGAAGAGTCTCTATCCAGCCTTTGAACAGCAGGGCGATCAGCACGCCGAACAGCATGCAAACAAATGTGAACAAGAACGATTCCATAAGGTATCTGCGGACAATGCTGCCTGAAGACTCGCCGAGAAGACGTCTCGTCGCCATCTCCTTTGCCCGTTTTCCCGTCTGCGCCACAGTAAGGTTTATGTAGTTGAAAATGGCTGATATCAGCAGTATTAATGCTACCGCCAGAAGTACCTCAACGATCTTCCTGTCACCATGACGCAACGGGTTGTATACGTCTATCTTGCTGAAATAGAGCCGGTCAAGCCTTGTCAACGTGGAGCCCCACAGGAAATTCCCACCAGAACCGTCGCGTGTGTAGGAATCCTTCCAATAATCCACATACTTGTCCAGCAGCTTTTCAGCCACAGCGTCAGGCGAGGCACCATCCTGCAGCGTCACGAAAGTATTGACCATACCGAAATTGTCCATTCTCTGGACCATTCCATCCAGCTGCCTGATGCTCAGGAAGATGTCAAAATACTGCAGTTCATCATAAGGCCCGAAATCCTGAATCACGCCGGTTATCGTGAACCTGTTTTTTCCTATTTTAATGGTGCGTCCCACAGGGTCAGAGCTGCCGAATGCCTTATGCGCGAACTTTTCGGAAAGGATTACATCATTCAGTCCCGCAAGTATGCAGTTCTTGTCACAGCCTGAGAGCGTGTAGTCAAACAGCTGCAGGAAATTCGTGTCCACACAGACCGCCTCGGCGGCATAATAGTCGTCATTGACAATGACATCGGCATCGCCATACGCCCCGACTCTGGTCCAGGATGTTATCTCGGGCACTGACGGGAAAAACTCCTCCGCAGTCCCGTACGTCATTCCGATGCACGCTCCCGTGCCGATAGCATACAGCTGCTTGGAAAGCGGCTGCCTTGCGCCTACACTGAACTCCGTCCTGGCATATGAAGCCAGCAATATGACGAATCCCAGTGCCACTGACAGTCCCAATGCCTCGATTACGGCATAGAGTTTATTTTTCGAGAGAAATTTCAGATATGTGCTCATAGCCATTTGATAATCAGTTCATCCTTGTCGCCGAAACTGTCGTAAGAGGATATGATGATCTTCTCGCCAGGCTCCAGGCCTTCTGTAACTTCGTAGTACTGAGGGTTCTGGCGGCCAATGCGGACACTGCGTTTCGTAGCTTTCGTTCCCTCTGCATTGACCACATACACCCACTTGCCGCCGGTTGCCTGATAGAATGAGCCGCGAGGAATTATCACGGCTTCGGCCGGTTGTCCGAGCTGGACGTTCATATAGTATGTCTGGCCCGCGCGGATGTTCTCCGGCTGCTGTCCCACAAAGCGGAAATCCGCCTTGAACTTGCCGTCACGCACCTCAGGATAGACCTTGCGGATGGCTGCCGAATATTTCTCATTCTGACGCTCAAAAGTCGCCTCGAGATCAGGCACAATTCTGTCAATGTAATGCTCATCTATCTGAGCTTCAATCTTATACGAATCCAGATTGTTAATCTGGCCGATTTTCGATCCTGCCGCTACAGACTGACCGAGTTCCACATCCAGCAGACCGAGTTCACCGCTGATCGGCGCCTTCACGGAAAGATTTTCCTTACGGCGGCGTATCATGGACATGTTCACACGCATGTTCTCCAGGCTCTCGTGCATCTGCGAAATCTGCGTGCTTCTGTAAAGACTGTCCTGATGTTCCCTGTCGATGACCAGGTCCAGCTTGTCCTTCGCAAGTTCGTAATCTTCAGCCGCTTTCAGATATTCTTCCTTGGCAATGAGCTTTTCCTCGTACAGCGCCTTGTTCTGCTCATACGCCCTCTTGGCCCTGCGCACTTCTATCTGTAGCGTAAGCTTGTCCTGCCTTACGGAAAGTTTCTGCTGCTCCATGGAAATCAATGTATTGCGCAGGATGTTCTCCTTCTCGGCGAGTTCGGCTTCGGAGTTGAGTATCTGCATGTCAAGACTTTCATTGGACAGTTCGACAATGACATCACCGGCATTGACCTTACTCCCCTCCTCTGCGACGATTCTCTGGACGTTTCCTCCTTCGGTCGGGCTGATCTGGACGGTGGTCATCGGCTGGACCTGGCCGCTGACGCGGATATAGTCATTGAACTCGCCTTTCTTGGCGGTTCCTGTGATGATGGAGCTGCCGTCAACGCGCACCGCAGAGCCGTTCCCAGTGATAATCAATATGACAAGGACTATTGCCAATGCTGCTCCGGCCCAATACTTAATGGCCTTCTTCGTGAATGCCGCGGCCAGTCCTGTTTTCTTTTCTATTATCTTGTCCATGATGGATGTTGTTTATTGATCTATATATGATACTCCGTTATAGTACTCGACGACCCTGCGCTTGAGCTGGTACTGCAGCTCGGCATTGAGACGTTCCGCCTTGGCCTTCAAGTAGTTGGACGAAGCGGTATTGTATTCTATCGAGGATATGAGTCCCTGTTCGAATTTGCGGGCGTTGAGTTTGAATGCCTCGTCATACACGTCGGCGCGTCTTTCTGCCTGAAGCAGAGCCGCCTCAGCCCCGTCCCTGTCCTGAATTGCCCTGCGGACTTCAGATTCGACATCGCGAAGGGACTTGTCATACTCGAGGCTTGCCCGCTGATATGCATTGCGTTTTTTGGCCAATGCCGTGTGCTTCTGAAGTCTGTCGTATATAGGTATGTTCAATGACAACTGCACATATTCGCCTCCGTTGTTCTTGAACTGATTCCAATAAGGAGTTGCTTTGTAGCCGGTCTGCCCCGGGTAGGTGTAGTAACTGGTGGACCACCCGCCGTAAAGTCCGAGTGTCGGAAGGAATTGCCATTTCGCGGTATTCAGACTGCGGAGGGCATTGTCCATCGACCCCTTGGCGATCAGTACGGAAGGCATTGACCTGACTGCATTTGCTATGATGTCATCAGCGGCAGGACTGTTCGCGCCGGTCTGAATCGACGAGAACTCCGGATCTATCGTAAGTTTCTCATCTACTGGCCAATACATTACATCCTCAAGTGTAATCATGGCATTGTCCCGATTGTTTGTCGCGGTGGTGAGTTCGTATTCTCTGTCGGCGAGGTCGGCTTTCATCTGGACCACGTCGGCATAGCCCTTCGAGCCGAGTTCTTCCTGACGCTCAGCCAGTTTCACAGCGTTTCTGGCGTTTTCCACCTGTTCTGTAAGGATTTCGGCCAATTTGGTGTAGTAAATGACATTGAAATAGGCCTCGATGGTGGCGAGGCAGACCTTGTCACGTTCCTGCTGTTCCTTGGAAATGCCCATTGACATGGATGTGCGGGCGATTTTCAGGTTGTTGATGGCGGAGAATCCGTTGAATATGGTGAAGCCTGCCGACACGGAAAAGCCCTGGTTGAAGGACGTCGTGGTGAGATACGTATTGGTCTCAGGGTCGATGGAACGGCCCCATCTGTAGTATCCGTAGGAGTTCCCTTCCGCTGAAGGCGTAAATGCTTCCAATATCGCATCACGTCTGTCGAGTCTGGCGTCATCGTTCTTGGACTGCTGGATTCGCACCTGAGTGGAGTTGCTTACCGCATACTCCATGCATTCGCGCAGTGTCAATGCCTTGGCTTGTGCTTGCTGGGCGGGGCTGTCCGCGCTGGCAGTGCGGCTTTGCGTGTTTTCCGTGAGCGGGGTCGTCCGCGTGGCAGTGTCCGTGCTGGTAGTTAGGCCTTCGGGGGTAATTCCCTGTGCGAGGACCTGCCCGGAGGCAGTGGTCGCTGCAGAAATCAACGTCAAGACTATAATTGGTATTATCGGCTTCATAATTCGTTGCTGTTTTCCTTGGTTCGTACTCATTGCAGTTTGCAAACAGCTCTGCATTGTCGTTTACACTGATGTATTCATTGCTTATGGCACATGAAACACACATCATCGTTTAGACATGAACGAGCACGCCACGTGCCACATCAGGCAACAGATTACCTATCAGCCGATTACATCCGGACACCATTTATCCTCTTGTAAAGAAACTTTACAAATCTGTAATGAAATTTTACAGTCCTATACATATCTTACTTGTCTGCCATGACACTGGGGCGTTTTCGAACAACCTGCATGTCGGGATTTCGCACATATTGCTGAATGTCAATGAGATAGAATAAATATCCAAATGCAGGTTATGTGAAAAAGCGGGTAACCTGGCTTTTGCTTTATTAGCTAACGGGTTGTGAATCAATGCTTTCGTCTGTTGCGCCAATTTCAGGTTGTTCGGTTTTTCTCTCTGGACATGCCTCTCGGAAGCAATCGTGTCCGGCAACAATCTCAAGTTATGTCTGACAGATGTGGTCATGCGCAGCAACAAGAAGCCTCCGTGA
>ENA-OPIV01000139-OPIV01000139.1-human-gut-metagenome-genome-assembly--contig:-NODE-139-length-14171-cov-10.798345_pt1 | contig 14171 bp, 12 predicted proteins | sample MGYA00241408_ERZ501646 | MGnify/ENA primary metagenome ERZ501646 (study PRJEB25962, sample SAMEA2042368) | human gut metagenome | biome: human gut; feature: human-associated habitat; material: faeces...
TAAGTCGTAACAAGGTAGCCGTACCGGAAGGTGCGGCTGGAACACCTCCTTTCTGGAGAGGACGAAAGATCGAGAAGGTTTTTGTTCTTGTACTGCTGGTGTTGTTTATTCAAGATATGATTCCGTAATGATACGGAAGAGAGAAAGTAAGAAGCCGGGTCTAATTAAACAGACTAGGTTGAACTTAGTCCTATAGCTCAGTTGGTTAGAGCGCTACACTGATAATGTAGAGGTCGGCAGTTCAACTCTGCCTGGGACTACGAACGGAATCAAGTTCGGGGGATTAGCTCAGCTGGCTAGAGCATCTGCCTTGCACGCAGAGGGTCAACGGTTCGAATCCGTTATTCTCCACTCCATCGGAAACGTAAGAAACGAAGATGAACGATCTATGACATATTGTACAAGCAAACAGTAATTTTAGTAGTAAAGAGCTGAAAGTATATATCATCCCGCTGGCACGCAAGTGTGAGCGAATGGATAAGGAAAGTAAAGAAGGGCGCATGGCGGATGCCTTGGCTCTCGGAGGCGATGAAGGACGTGATAAGCTGCGATAAGCTTTGGGGAGGTGCAAATGACCTTTGATCCAGAGATTTCCGAATGGGACAACCCAATATCTTGAAGAGGTATTATCCAACGTTGTTGGAGGCTAACGCAGGGAACTGAAACATCTTAGTACCTGCAGGAAAAGAAAATAAACAATGATTCCCCCAGTAGTGGCGAGCGAACGGGGAACAGCCCAAACCATCCATGTTACGGCATGGGTGGGGTTGTAGGACTACGCCGTTGCATGAAGACATCAGAGAAGAACTTTCTGGAAAGAAAGACCATAGAGCATGACAGTTGCGTATTCGAATGTTGTCGAAGCATAGTAGTATCCTGAGTAGCGCGGAGCACGAGGAATTCTGCGTGAATCTGCCGGGACCATCCGGTAAGGCTAAATACTCCCGAGAGACCGATAGCGAACCAGTACCGTGAGGGAAAGGTGAAAAGCACTTCGAACAGAAGAGTGAAATAGTTCCTGAAACCGTGCGCCTACAAGCGGTCGGAGCTCGTTAATGAGTGACGGCGTGCCTTTTGCATAATGAACCTACGAGTTGCCTTTGCCGGCAAGGTTAAGTGTGACGACACACGTATCCGAAGCGAAAGCGAGTCTGAACAGGGCGTATAGTCGGCAGTGGCAGACGCGAAACCAAGTGATCTACCCTTGGCCAGGTTGAAGGCTGGGTAACACCAGCTGGAGGACCGCACCAATAAGCGTTGAAAAGCTTCTGGATGAGCTGAGGGTAGGGGTGAAAGGCTAATCAAACTTGGAGATAGCTCGTACTCCCCGAAATGCATTTAGGTGCAGCCTTGCGGGTTACTGATGTGAGGTAGAGCGACTGATAAGATGCGAGGGCTTCACCGCCTATCAAGTCTTGACAAACTCCGAATGCGCATCAGTTCTACCGCAGGAGTGAGGGCATGGGTGCTAAGGTCCGTGCCCGAGAGGAGAAGAATCCGGACCACCTGCTAAGGTCCCGAAATGACAGCTAAGTTAAACTAACGAAGTCTGACTGCTAAGACAGCTAGGATGTTGGCTTGGAAGCAGCCATTCATTTAAAGAGTGCGTAACAGCTCACTAGTCGAGGAGTCGGGCGTGGATAATAATCGGGTATTAAGTTGTCTACCGAAGCAGTGGGATCATTGATATGATCGGTAGGGGAGCATTCCAGTCAGCGTCGAAGGCGTACCGTGAGGTATTCTGGAGCGTCTGGAAAAGCAAATGTAGGTATAAGTAACGATAAAGGGGGCGGGAAACCCCCTCGCCGAAAGACTAAGGTTTCCTGATCAACGCTAATCGGATCAGGGTCAGTCGGGTCCTAAGGCTCAGCCGAACGGCGATGCCGATGGCAGAAACGGTTAATATTCCGTTACTACCTTCAGGAGTGACGTGGAGACGCAGTAGTGACAGTGCCGCCATCTGACGGAATAGATGGTTGAAGGGTGTAGGAGTCGATCATGGCAGGCAAATCCACCATGAGATCCGAACCTGACAGTATGCCGCGTCCTTCGGGACAAGGCAATAGTGCGCGTAAGCATGCTGCCGAGAAAATCCGCTAAACTTAATCCTGCAGGTACCCGTACCGCAAACGGACACACGTAGTCGGGATGAATATTCTAAGGCGCTTGAGTGATTCACGGTTAAGGAACTAGGCAAACTGACCCTGTAACTTCGGGATAAAGGGTCCCTACCCTTTTATGGGAGGGCGCAGAGAATCGGTCCAGGCAACTGTTTAACAAAAACACAGGGCTGTGCCAAATCGAAAGATCCAGTATACAGCCTGACACCTGCCCGGTGCTGGAAGGTTAAGAGGAGATGTCATCGATAAGAGAAGCGTTGAATTGAAGCCCCAGTAAACGGCGGCCGTAACTATAACGGTCCTAAGGTAGCGAAATTCCTTGTCGGGTAAGTTCCGACCTGCACGAATGGTGTAATGATCTGGACGCTGTCTCAACCGTGAGCTCAGTGAAATTGTAGTATCGGTGAAGATGCCGATTACCCGCGATGGGACGAAAAGACCCCGTGAACCTTTACTATAGCTTATCATTGAATCTGGGCACGTGATGTGTAGGATAGGTCGGAGGCTTTGAAGCAGGTACGCCAGTATTTGTGGAGCCGCTGTTGAAATACGACCCTTTATTTGTTTGGATTCTAACCCGTGGAACGGGGACATTGATTGGTGGGTAGTTTGACTGGGGTGGTCGCCTCCAAAAGCGTAACGGAGGCTTCTAAAGGTGCCCTCCGGCCGATTGGTAACCGGCCTTAGAGTGTAATGGCATAAGGGCGCTTGACTGGGAGACTGACAAGTCGATCAGGTAGGAAACTAGAGCATAGTGATCCGGTGTTTCCGTATGGAAGGGACATCGCTCAAAGGATAAAAGGTACTCCGGGGATAACAGGCTGATCCCTCCCAAGAGCTCATATCGACGGAGTGGTTTGGCACCTCGATGTCGGCTCATCGCATCCTGGGGCTGTAGCAGGTCCCAAGGGTTGGGCTGTTCGCCCATTAAAGCGGTACGCGAGCTGGGTTCAGAACGTCGTGAGACAGTTCGGTCTCTATCTGTTGTGGGCGTAGGAAGTTTGAGGAGGCCTGTCCTTAGTACGAGAGGACCGGGACGGACCAACCTCTGGTTTACCGGTTGTAGCGCCAGCTGCACCGCCGGGTATCCACGTTGGGTCAGGATAAGCGCTGAAAGCATCTAAGCGCGAAGCCGTCTCCAAGATGAGACTTCCATTGAGGGTCGTGGGAGACTACCACGTCGATAGGCAGGAAGTGTAAGGCCGGTGACGACCTGAGCTGACCTGTACTAATGGCCCGAGATCTTTCTTTCAGAGGAAAGTGAAGCCAGGGAAGAGTCTTAGAAGTCTTCCTCGAGTTTTCTCTCAAGTTATATAATGCGGTGGCTATAGCGACGGGGAACCGCCTCTTCCCATTCCGAACAGAGAAGCTAAGCCCGTCATCGCCGATGGTACTGCCAGACCAGGTGGGAGAGTAGGAAGCCGCCGTTCTTCGGGAGAGTCTTCAGACGTTCGTCTGAGGACTCTCTTTTTTTGTATTGGGGCGCTGCCCCAAGCCCTGACGCTCCGCGCGGCCTTTTCGTCCTCCACGTATTTGCTGTTGCAAATACCCGGACCCGGCCGGTCGTCTGATGACGACTTGTTAAATTCTCGGATCATCCAGACGTACTTCTTCAGAGGACACCCCCTTTCTAAGGGGGCGATCAGGGCCTGCGGGCTTTCCATCGCCGCGTGGTCTTCCCTGCCCGCCAGCTCCGGCCCGGCATCTGATGATGCCCTGGCTGCTTTTCGGACGTTGCTTCTTCGCTATGTCTAGTCCTGAAATAAGTTTACCATTGTCGGATGTATGATGCAACTCATAAGTCGCTAAGTATCAATGCTTTGGGTGTTTTCAGAGTTGCCGAAACCATAACTCTGATTTTGCTTAAACGCTTGACCTATAACTACTTGCAGGTTGCGCTACATCGGCCCTCGATAAAAGGCAGCGATATGGCAACAATGTTGCCCTAGAGAGGACTTACCGCCCTGGCCTTGTTTTTTCATTGGGACTCTGTCCCAGCCCCTGACGCTCCGCGTGGCCTTTGCGTCCTCTACGTATTTGCTGCCGCAACGGGGTGGACAAAATCGACTCTTTTGCCTACGTCATTGGATTCACGTGTGCAAATACGGACTTTCTGCACACGTCGTCATTCACATTGTTCCTCACTGGTGACGACCCTGTCTCAGGTTGACGGATTACGGTGCATAGCCGCAGCCGGCGACATCATTGGAAATGTCGATTTGTCTTGCTTGTCGGAAGAGGAGCTGGAGGCATATGGTTCGTCAATCGGCGTTTCACCGATCCAAACGTGTACCGGAACGATGCCGCCACACTCATTGAGGATACCTCTTGGGGAGAAAAGTGCGAGGATTGTGCGAGAAGGGCGCTTTCTGTAACGGAATAGTTTCCTTCGAAAGAAATAATAGATCGGGATTATATAATACTTATGAACAAAAAGAAATCCAGCCAGCAATTTATCGCTGTATTTTACCAATTAGTGAAGGCATCGCGGCTGTAGTTGATGATTCGAATAAAGTAGGTTTTGTAGACATTCACGGGAACTTAATAATTGATTGTAGATATGATAATCCATATCCGGAAGAATTAGGAAATCCACATAGTTTATTATACCGATATACCGATTGAAAATACAAGAATATTTCATATTTAAAAATGGTTTATGCAAAGTCTACTTAAATAAAAGTTCTTACACTCATTTTATAAATTCGGCTGTGGAAATTTGTATATAGTAAAAAACATCATTGTGACATAGAGAAACGTGATATAAAGGAGAAGATACGCGAAGGGATGAAGTTTAGCGGTCTGCAGATGATGATCTATATGCATCTGGGGGCAGCGGTGATATGACAAAGTGCGTTAAGGCATCTCAATTTGCCGAGCTCTCAATGTTTTCAAAGAACTTTTAAGGTTCTTTACCGGACACTGATGTGAAGTTTAGACCTTTTCTTGCAAATGTTATATAAGTGTTATATATTTGTGATACAAAGTATATGAAGAAGATGGAAACGACTATCAGTAGAACTCAGACAGCCTTTAGGCTCAGCACAGAATTGCTGAAGAGATTGAAGGTGGAGGCACGCAAGCAGAACCGTAGCCTGAATAATTTTGTGGAGAGCGTTCTTATGGATGCTGTCAATCGCACCCCTAATGCCGTAACAATGGCCGCAGTGAAAGAGGCGAGAGATGATAAGAATCTGGAAACAATCAATCTGGATAATCTTGAGGAGTTTATTGAGTCATTGTAGTGGGTATGAAGGAACTGAAAATCACCAGTCAATTTAAGAAAGACCTTAAGAAGTACCAGAACCAGCCGATATCATCAAGCTGCTACGACTTGGAACTCACTCAGAGTTGTTTAGGTAACATCCTCAAGGTCATTGGGTGATTGCAGGTGAACTGCCTACCAAGTCTCAATTTTCCATCCTTCCGGAATGCCATGTGCGCCCGTCACGTCCCAAGTCGCTTTTTTGCTCTTGATGAATGTTCCGGAAGCCGCCACGCCGCTGAGCCAGTCTTTTGTCGTTTTTTCTGACGGCTCGGTTGTGAACAGCCCTATGACATATCGGAGATTGCGGCAATCTTTATACATAAACTCATAACAATTGCTCACAAGCTCTGTTGCCGGAAGTTCCGGAGCCGATGTAAGACTTGTACATCCCTCAAACATATGCTGGTAGCAATTGGACTCCAATCTTTTAGCCGTGAGTTCAGGTGCGGATGTCAGACCCGTACAGTTTGCGAACATACTGTTATAACAATAGGCTTCCATTTTTGTTGCCGGAAGCTCAGGCGCAGATGCCAGAGCGGAACATCCTTTGAACATCCACCCATAACAATTGTTTGCCAACACATTGGCCGGGAGTTCAGGCGCGGATGTCAACCCTGTGCATTCAGAGAACATTCCGAAATAACAGCCCTGTTCCATTGTTGTTGCCGGAAGTTTTGGAGCAGATGTCAGAGTGGAACATCCGCGGAACATATACCGATAACAATTCGTTGCCAATACTTCGGCCGGGAGTTCCGGCGCAGATTTCAGAGCTGTGCATCCCGAGAACATTTGGGCATAACAGCCATATTCCATTGTCGTAGCCGGGAGTTCCGGCGCAGACAGCAGGCTTGTGCATCCTTCAAATAAAGCGAAAAATGCATTCGTTGAAAGCGGGGTGGAGAAATCCCTGTCTAACAATGACATGATATTCCCTTGAGCAGTGACGGGACCGGAAATCTCGAAATGATAGTAACTATCGGAACCCTTGCTGAATGTGAGATTTTTCTGCTCGCCGGCTCTGAACAGTAAAAATGTACCGTCCGCCAATGAAATCTTTTCCCCTAGGGTATATGGATTCCACTGGGACTCATCGGTGCTGTATTCCAATGTGATTTCATCCGGAGCCCCCACTTTTGCAAGACAGACTGTGGAATTTCCGGAAGAAATGAACGTAAGGCCTTTGTAGTTCACTGTCGGGACAGGGGCAGGAGGAAGACCAGGTTTGTCGGAACCATCCTTATTGCAAGCAGAAAACCCCGCAAGCAGAACGAAAGAGACAATAAGATTGAATATCTTTTTCATATTTATCAATACTCTTTAAGTGAAAAAACAAAACAACTTGTGTTGCGATAAATGACAGGCTATCGAGTTTCAATTTTCCATCCTTTAGGAATGCCGTGTGCGCCAATCACGTTCCAAGTGGCATTTTTGCTCTTGACGAATGTTCCGGAAGCCGCCACACCGCTGAGCCAGTCTTTTGTGGTTTCTTCTGATGGGCTGGTTGTGAACAATGCTTTGACATATCGGAGCTTGCTGCAATCTTTAAACATAAGCTGATAACAATTGCGAATAAGCTCTTTAGCCGGAAGCTCAGGTGCGGATGTCAGACTTGTACATCCTTGGAACATTTCGCTATAACAACCCCACTCCAAGGTCGTCGCAGGAAGTTTAGGCGCTGATGTAAGACTTGTGCTTCCGTTGAACATGCTATGGTAGCATTCTGTTACCAGGTATGTAGCCGGAAGTTCCGGAGCCGATGAAAGACTTGTACATCCCTCAAACATATGCTGGTAGCAATTGGACTCCAATCTTTTAGCCGTGAGTTCAGGTGCGGATGTCAGACCCGTACAGTTTGCGAACATACTGTTATAACAATAGGCTTCCATTTTTGTTGCCGGAAGCTCAGGCGCAGATGCCAGAGCGGAACATCCTTTGAACATCCACCCATAACAATTGTTTGCCAACACATTGGCCGGGAGTTCAGGCGCGGATGTCAACCCTGTGCATTCAGAGAACATTCCGAAATAACAGCCCTGTTCCATTGTTGTTGCCGGAAGTTTTGGAGCAGATGTCAGAGTGGAACATCCGCGGAACATATACCGATAACAATTCGTTGCCAATACTTCGGCCGGGAGTTCCGGCGCAGATTTCAGAGCTGTGCATCCCGAGAACATTTGGGCATAACAGCCATATTCCATTGTCGTAGCCGGGAGTTCCGGCGCAGACAGCAGGCTTGTGCATCCTTCAAATAAAGCGAAAAACGCATATTTTGTAAGCGGAGTAGAGAAATCCCTGTTTAATAATGACATAATATTCCCTTGTGCAGAGATGGGACCGGATATCTCGAAATGATAGTAATTTTCGTCATCCTTACTGAATTTGCGATTTTTATGCTCGCCGCTTCTGAACAGTAAAAATGTACTGTCCGCCAAAGTAATCGTTTCTCCAATGGCATATGGCTTCCAATGAGTCTCATCAGTGCTGTATTCCAATGAGATTTCATACGGGGTCCCCACTTGCGCAAGCCGGACAGTGGATTCTCCGGAAGAAATGAACGCAAGACCTTTGTAGTCCTCAGACGGGACAGGGGTAGGACTCGGATATTCCGGTTCCTGTTGCTGATTGCCTGAATCGTCCTTACTACAAGCGGAAAATCCCGCAATCATAACGAAAGAGACAAGAAGGTTGAATACCTTTTTCATATTATCAATACTCTTTAAGTGAAAAACAAAACCACAATAAGCCCAATCCCGCAAACCAAAGGTTCACTGAATGACTCACTTAGCAAAACTTCATATCGCAAATATAGAAAAATTTGAAAACATAATGCCGTTCTTGGCCAAAATCGTGATTATGCGACATTTACGCAAAATGAAATTCGTCTTGCTGCTCATTCAAATGAACTTGAGAATGCCGACAAGCACCCGACAAGTTGCACACAGATAATGCCAATGTCAAGCAACTTGCCTCTACGATAAATGGCAGGCTTACTCAGTTTCGACTTTCCATCCTTCCGGAATGTCGTATTCGGCGGGGCTCTCGCAGATGTCCTGATGGTCTTGCTTAATCCAAGACTTCATGCCTGCGGTGAGTTTCTCTATCATAATGCACCGGGATTATTGTTCGTTTTCTTTTTGGCCATAGAGTTTGTATCCTTTGGATGTTGCTCCCATCGCCCTACACCAGTTGGTCGCGTGGTACCTTGCGGCGGATCGAATTCTATGTCTATGCCGTCCTTGCTGTACTCGTATTCGCAGACTTTCATTCTTAATTCGTCAGGTAGGATGGAAACGAAATCAGCTTTTTCGTCCTTGTGAATGGGAATGATGAGCGCTGGATTAATCAGCTCGCAGAGCCGGACCAAATCCTGCTTGGAGACATGACCAGATGTGTGAATACGGTCTTTTATTGTACAGCTTTTCTCGCGGAACTGCTCCACATAGTCAAATAGTTCCTGATTGAATGCCGTATTTCCCTCACGCTTCTCTATGTAGCCGTGGTATTGGGAATAGACCAAGCACGTTTCTTCCGGCTTGCAGAAAGGAAGAATCTTGTATAGGTAAGACTGGAACTTCTCACTGCGCCGTATCAGCATCACAAAGCCATAGCGGCGCATCATATAATCCATCTTTTCGTTTGTGGGACTGTATCCGTAAATCTTGTTTGGTCCGAAATGGTAGAGCCGTCTTCCTTCTTCAGCCTGCTGGGCGATGAGGCCGATGATGTCTTTCTGGTAAGTATCCGCGATGAAAGGCCTTCGCGCAGACTCTTTGTTCGCGCTGTAAATTGACTCCAGACGGTCTGCATCTGTGGACGAGCAGATGATGAATGTATTTTTATACTGTCGGAAAACTTCCTTGAATTCTTCCTTCAGGGCCGACTCGGGACGCATGGATTTGCCGTTATTGTCCACGTTGGTACCCTCGGTGATGAGAATATCGACATGTCCGGCAATATGGTATTTGTCAACGACTTTGTAGATGCCCTCTCCCATATAACCGTGCCCTCGGAAATCTCCGGTGTGCAGTATTGTCTTTCCGTCGCACTTGATTTTGAGCATGTAGGAATCGGCCGATGAATGACTGACCTGGAAAGGCGTGACCGTGATGTCGTCGATGGCAATGGGGCGCCCTTTCCGGTAAGTCTTGAACGGCTCCAGTTTCCTCAAGCACTTATCGCTGTTTTCCTTCAAGGCCTCGGCGTGAGACATGTGTTCGTACTTGGCCTTCATGATATTAAGTGCCAACGGGCCGATGTACTGGTCCACCCCGTCCGGCACGTACTGGAACAGTTCTACGTGATCGCCGTGCATGTGGGTGTAAAAGATGGCCCTGGCATCGCCAATCAGGTCCGCGATGGCCTCCTCCGAGGCGAATTCATCCTCAGACTCCTCGTCGCCTTTAGGAAGATTGTGCCCCAGGTCGACGAAGATCCTGGTTCCCATTGACGAAACTATTTCAGTAGTGCAGCCGCCAATTTGGTTGCCTCGATGAATGGTTATTCTCATAGAGACGAATCGGTAATCTCGATAGTTTCCTTATCGAAGAACATATAGTGTAGTTTGAGTTTGATATTCGAGCCCGGAATCGATGCTTCCTCTCCGGTGAATGGTTTAGAGCCATCCTTAGGGTCGGGCATTAAAACAGAAACAAATATATAATTCCGATTGCAAGGATCATTAATCCCGCATAATGACCAGAAATCATCAGCAGCTTCGGTTTTGCATAGCTCGGCAATGAAAGTAGCATAAGCAATAGCTTGCGAAATGACCTTGTCAGGGTTCTCTGTAGCTTTATACTCATCCTTGAGTTCAAATACCACAAGGTGTTTTTTTCTCCTGGCCAGTATGTCAATTCCACCATGGCCATTAGAATACTGAATATCACTTCCGCTAGCTGTTAATGGAGTGGGCAGCTGAAAAAATATATCGCCACCAAGAGTGACAGGTTGAATTCCAGCAAGAGATTTTTCTGTACGGCTTGCCTTACTTAATTCTTTCAAAAGCAGATTCTCCAATCTGTGTTCGGGGTGATGCTTTTTTTCTGGGTTATTTTGGAAAAACTTCCGAAATAACTTTGCTTCTTCATCATGCCAGGAGAAATCACCTGCCGAAAGCTCTTTGGGGTATCCATTGAAGTATTTTGGGTTGCTGCTATTCTTGTGTTGGTTTTCACTAATTACAAGCCTGACATCATTTCCTCGTATAACAATTGACCCAACACTTTGTCCTTGGTATCTTAGGTCGAAAACAGGTTTATTGTCCTTTGCGTTTCCAATAGTAGAATAGACGCTAAGATTAGCCCACTTATGGAATTTTTTGCGACGCTCTTTGATTTTGTCGCGATTAGCGACTGTCTGGCTCATATACTGAATGAATCGATGTTCCCATTCTTTGCGGTGCTGATTCAATTCGGTCTGTGCTTTTGCGATAGCTTCCTGCGGTGTCATATCAAAAATTGAGTTTAAGTTTGCTAATAAAGTTCGTTGGCTGGAATCTCCTTGAATCGTTCCACCTCATTTCCATCATCGCCCTTAATTTTGCTAAAGAAAATATTATATGGGCGGACCCAATACTTTTGCATGCCATACAATTCTTGGTAAATTACCACATCCTCCAGTGTTTCGGTATCTTGGCCGAAGCCGATGAGCTTGTATTTGCCTCCACGGAAGTGCTGGAAATAGCGTTCTTTGGTCATATACCGCTCACTCAGCATCTTTCTCCAGACCTTCTCCTGCTCGTAGGGGTATTCGCCGCCGCCGGCAATCACGTCGGTCACAACCTTTTTGACGATTGGCTTGGTGAGCATGGCGTTCTGGGTGCGGGCGTAGTTCTCCAGCCGGTTCACCGCTTTCTCCATAGCAACGATAAAGGCATTGATGGTGGAGGATGGTGTATTCTTGTGGTTGTACGCGGCAGGTGTTACGCGGGACTCCTTCTCATCCCACGCCTCCGGAGGGATGCTGAACCCCATCGTGGTCTGATACCGGTCTCCGTTGAAAGACCAGACAACCCTGATAGGGGATTCTTTGTGCTTGTTCTGACGCTTGTCGAGATAGAGTTTCAGGGGCATAGAAAACTGTTTTTACAAAGGTAGAAATTTGTTGGCGTTTTTGCAAGCGCGATAGAGAGACATACAATGCCGATTTTGAAAAGTTTTTTCCGGTAAGTGCCGATTCGGACCCGAAATCGAGGCTTTTTAAAATGCGACTTCGTATTGATAACTTGTAACTTTCAAATATGAATAAAAAACTCCTGCAAACACTCAACCGCTCTCTCGAGAGCGTCAAAACTACCCACTATGCACTGGTCACCATTGAAGCTCTCCAGGCCCGCCTCACTGAGGAACTGGACTGGATGGATGCCGACCCAGGCCGCGAGTGCCTGATCATCCTCCTTCATGAGTTGACCGCGAAGATGCGCAGCGCCAGCATCGTGGTCAGTCCTGGATACAGCTTCCTTCCCGATTCTTACTTGCTCTTCTTGACCGGCGTCACCCGCGTCAATCCTGTGGAATGGGACCTGCCCTTCAGCCACTTCACCAAGTCCGTCCACGACGGTGCCGAAATTCCCTTCGAGGCTGGCACCGGCTGCCTTGAAGTGGCCCGCAAAGTTCTCTCCGGCCGCGAAAACGAGATGATCATCGAAACGGAGCTCGGTCTCTTCGAAATCACCTTCCTCGATGGAATCGAACTGACGAACGTTAAGCTCCGCATCATCACCTCCGCCGAACTTGACCGCTTCTCTCTCACTATCAAAGAGGGCTGGCATCCGCTGGACGAGGCGACTCTCCGACTCTTTAGTCGCGGAGCCACGGACGGGACCATCTTCTTTGAATCCGACAAGATGCGCGAGTGGCTCTTCGACTTCGACCCTGAATCAATGTCCGACTTGGTCCTGCTGAACGCCATCTACTGGCCCGGCCGCATTCAGCTCTTTGAGGAACTGCTGCGCCGTAAGCAAACTGGTGACTTCGAAAAACAGTTCAAGGATACCTATGGCATCCCGGTCTATCAGGAGCAGACAGGAGAACCGACCCTTGCACCGAAGGGTCACTTCATCGGGAGCACCATGATGGCGGTCGAGGCCCTTTGGCCCTATAAAAACAAGACCAAGCTGAGATGAACCGGAAAGTCTCAGATATGCCCTGGGAATGCGGAAAAGGATGGTGGCAGATGATTGAGAAAATCGCATCGGCCATCGAGGCCTCCTGGCATACCTGCGAACGCTGCGGTGCCACAGAAGGCATAATCACCAACTTGGAAGGTTACCGGCTAGCCCTCTGCCCAGATTGCCGCAAGGAAATTAAACCGAGGGTAACACTGACAAGAAGGATTGTAATAAAAATAATGAATAATACCCAACACAATAACTCCATTGAAACACTTGTTACTGAGCGCCTTGTCCTCAGAGCGTTGGAAGAGAACGATGCGAAAGCGTTGCTTAATACTATTGGAGACAGGGAAACCGCCTGGTGGTCAGATGATTTACGCCGCCATAATCTTGATGAAGCAATTGAGTATATTAATTGGGGTAATGAAGGCGATGATATACTTCTGTATGGCCTATTCAAGAAGGGTTCTGATGACGTTATCGGCGAAGTCCAAATAAAGCTTCCTGCAGTAACCGGAATGCAAGATGGCCGAGAGTTGGGATATGCCATCTCAAAAGATTATCGCAGACAGGGTTATATGACTGAAGCTGTAAAAGTTGTCTGTAATCACCTATTTCAGAACGAGACGATTAAGTTTGTCACTCTTGAGATTTTGCCCGAAAACCTGCCATCATTGGGTGTCGCACGCAAGTGTGGATTCTCCCTTGTGGTAGAGCCCGAAGAAAAGAAGCATCGCAGGTTTCTGGATGACAAGTCCCTTAACCTCTATGTACTTAATAAACAGTAAACCAATTATCAAAAATGTCATGCAATGAAAAAGAGCATTATTACCATCATCCTTGCACTGGCCAGCGTTATCATCGCAGCTGCCCAAAGCACCAACCCACTGAACTACAGCGGAAGAATGTATGTCGAGGCCATTGAAATCATCGCCACGCCTCGATATGTCTCTTATGAGGACCACGCCATCCTGTCACAGCAAATGTGCATCCCCTCGGTCGAAATCACCAAGTGCGATATGGACTTCGAGAAAGGTACCGTTACCGTGATGGGTCGTGAAATGAAGATGAAGGTCAACGCCTGCAAGAAGTACGATACCGACCACGGTTGGGTGGTCGTCGTCTATGTGGATCTGGTCAATGGGGGCGATAAGGCTGAATTGGTCTGGCCGGAGTACGGCAAACCCTTCTTCCAACAAATAACCAAGACCGATGACAGCGTCAAGATTGCCCGTATGGTCCTGTCCAGAAAGCCCTATGCGTCCAATGAAGCAGAGGCGTTGAGGGATATGCTGATGGGAATCGGAACGATGTAAGCCGATGTCAGAGTGGAACATCCGCGGAACATCCGCTGATAACAATTCATTGCCAATGCTTCGGCCGGGAGTTCAGGGGCAGATTTCAGAGCCGTGCATCCCGAGAACATTTGGGAATAGCAGCCATATTCCATTGTTGTTGCCGGAAGTGTCTAGTCCTGAAAAAAGTTTACCGATAAGTAGTTAGGCGCAACCTATAAATCGCTGAAAATCATTGTTTTAGGTGTTTTCAGAGTTGGTAAAACCACAACTCTGAAAATGGCTAAATGGCTGCTGCGCAGTTACTTGCAGGTTGCGCTTAATGTGCATTCCGCCCGCGCCCCGTAAGCGTCTCCGCGGTTACGTCTTGACCGGAC
>ENA-OPIV01000144-OPIV01000144.1-human-gut-metagenome-genome-assembly--contig:-NODE-144-length-13775-cov-2.560472_pt1 | contig 13775 bp, 6 predicted proteins | sample MGYA00241408_ERZ501646 | MGnify/ENA primary metagenome ERZ501646 (study PRJEB25962, sample SAMEA2042368) | human gut metagenome | biome: human gut; feature: human-associated habitat; material: faeces...
CCTTAAATTAAAATCTTTACCTTAATACTTAATACCTAATTTTGTTCTTTTCTTTATTAACTTAATATTTGGTTTCACAACCACATTGCAAAGGTACGGCTTTTCTTGAAATTAGCAAGTAAATATATGCTGAAAAACATAAAAAAGGGTGAATTCATGATATATATCAAGAAAACACCCCTTTTTTATTTCTTTTAGCGTTATCGCACACGGATGATGCGTTGATTACTGCTGCCCCGAAATTCCAAGTAAGGAGAGTACAAATCCGGCTCAAATCGTCCGTCTACTATAACATCCACATAATCCAGTATCGGTTTTAACATTTCATCGTTTTGTATCTGTTCAAATGTATATCCAGTATAACACCAGATGTTTTGTCCGGTAGCTTCTTTGATCTGTTTGACCAGAGTCAGGAATTCTTGGGGATGATAAAGTGGATCTCCACCGGAAAAGGTGATTCCGTCCAATAATGGATTGGCATTTATTTCGCAGATCATTTTTTCTATTTTTTCCGGTGTGAGCGGAGTGCCTGCCGATGGATTCCAGGATTCGGGATTCTGGCAACCGCGACAATGGTGACGGCATCCGGCCAGATAGATGGAATAGCGGATGCCTTCACCGTCGACTATTGTTTCAGGATAGGTAAATAACAAGTTCATGCTGATTATCCATGCTTTACCCGGTCACGTTCTTCAGCACGCTTGGCTGAATTCCAAGTGCTGAGGTCGCCTGTCAAATACCCGGTAATGCGACGCATTCGCATTATATTCTCGCTCTGGCAAACAGGGCACTTGTCGTAAATGACTCCTTTGTAACCGCAAGCCTGACAAGTATCAACAGGATGGTTGATGGAACCGTATCCAATGCCTTCGTCATGCATTACTTTTACAATCTTGGCTATGGCTTTTACATTTTTCTGAGCTTCTCCGTCCAGTTCCACGTAAGTGATATGCCCTCCGCGGGTAATGGCGTGGAAAGGAGCTTCCCGTTTTATCTTCTCGGTGATGGTGATGGGCTCTTTTACATCTACGTGGAAAGAGTTTACATAATAGTCATTGTCCGTCACGCCGGGAATGATGCCGTATTTGCGGCGGTCCATACGGGTGAAGCGTCCGGAAAGTCCTTCGGCAGGAGTGGCAAGTACGGAGAAATTCAACTGATATTTCTGTTTGTATTCGTCTGCCACTTTATTCATTTCCGTAACGGCTTCGAATAATGTATCCCATGCTTTCTGGCTATGTGCGTGACCTTCTCCATAAAGAGCCATCATGGCATTGTGTCCGCCGATAAAGCCTATCCCTAATGTGCCTTGACGCAATACATCCCCCACCTGGTCGTTGGGCGAAAGTTTTCCTCCGCCTTTCCACACATCATTCCCCATCATGAACGGGAACTGGCGTGCCAAGGCTGTACGTTGATACTGGTAGCGTGCATACAATTGTTCGGCAATCAGTTCGGACAAAGCATGTACACTTTCCATGAATATTTCTTTTGCTTTTCTTTCTATGGCCTCTTTCTTGCCTGACTCTTCCAGACTTTCTGCCTTGATGCGTGCTTCGATGGCCAGCCGGGGCATATTCATGGTGGTGAATGACAGGTTGCCACGTCCTAATGAACTTTTTTCACCTGCTATATTTTCGTATACGCGGGTACGGCATCCCATAGTTGCCAGTTCATAGCGGTAACGTTTAGGGTCCTTGATATCCCATTTCTCATTTTTGTTATAAGGAGTATCCAAAAACATAAAATTAGGGAACAAGGCTTTTGCGGTGGTACGGCAGGCTTTCAGAAACAAGTCGAAATTGGGAGCTTGGAATTCCATTTTGCCTTCCAGTGCCGCTTCGAAGTTTTCCATGGCTTTCTTATAGTCCTCTTCGGAATAAGATACTCCGTCTTTAACCTTGAATATCTGTATGGGGAAGACCGGTACTTCGCCACGGGTACCCAGGCCTTCGATGGTAGCTTTCAGCAGTTCCTCTATGACCATGCGGCCTTCGGGAGAAGTGTCTGTTCCATAATTGATGGAACTGAACACGACTTGGTTTCCCCCTCGCGAATGCATGGTGTTCAGGTTGTGGATGAATCCTTCCATGGCCTGATGTGTATCTTTGCGCGTCATGGCGTATGCTTTCTCTTCAATTTTCTTGAGAGCCTCTGTTCCGGGTTCTTTTCCCTCTACTTCTATATAAAACTCGGTTAAAGTTTTCAGATGTTTGCGAAATGTCTTCCGTACCCCTTCCGCCATAAAGAAGTCGAAGGCGGGGATAGCCTGTCCGCCGTGTTGCTCGTTCTGGTTTGTCTGGAATATGATGGTGGCCAGAGTGGCATAACTTTGAATGGACTGTGGAGTACGGATACTTCCGTTTTTAGTGCGGAAGCCGCGTTCGAACAAGTCATCCAGGTCATATTGGATACAAGTGGTAGTCTTGGTGGGATAGTAATCCAAATCATGTATATGTATGTCGCCCAACTGATGTGCTTCGGCATATTTTTTAGGCAACAGGTATTTATAGGTATAGTCTTTAGTAACTTCCGAGGCAAAAGTCATCATCTGTCCGGCGGGAGTATGGCTGGACATGTTGGCATTACTCAGGTTGACATCATTTTTGTCGATGGCTACAATGCCGTCCATGATGTGCTTCATTTGCGTTTTACGGTCGCGTTCCGTATTCCGCCATTCGCGATAAATAATATATTTCTTGGCCACTTCGGGACGTACTTTCATCAGTTCCTTTTCTACCAGATCCTGAATCTCTTCCACACTGATGGTTGGAGATACGAAATTGCTGATAACCCGCATGGTAATTTCAGCAATCAGTTTGTCTTCATTGTCAATTCCGGAGGCATGGAATGCCTTGCCGATTGCATTTTTAATTTTACTGATGGAAAAGTCTTCCCGCTTTCCATCACGCTTAATAATACAAATCTCAGCGTAATTCATTGTTTGAAAAATTAATTGTTAATTTAAAAAACTTGGCTGTCCTTCCAGGCAGGTTTTCTGACTTATCTCTCCCTTAAAACGCCTTCCCGCAAATGGTTTTGTAGTGGCATATTGTTTCAGCTCTACGAGAATTACAGCAGCGGGTACTGTTGCTGATTTTCACGGCATTCCCTCTTGGAAGTGGTTAACTTCACCTTGTCGGACAGCTGCAAAGGTATAACATTTTGGGAAACTTTCTATTTAAAAAATGGATAAAAGTTTTCCAAAACGGATAACTTATTGAAGATGGGAAGGTTATAAAATGTACCACAATGCCATCATGTGGCAGACCGTTCCTCCTAATACGAACAGATGGAAAACAGAGTGCATATAGGGCAATTTGGGGAAGGAATAAAAGACAGCTCCGGTGATGTAAGACACTCCTTCGCCGATTAACCAATAAATAAAAGCGGGAGGCACATGTTGGCAGAGCGGTTTGAAACCTACAAAAATGCTGCATCCCATGGCTATATAGCAAATTGTTTCCAGGTTGCTATGTTCTTTCAGGTTACAAAAACATAGAATGATCCCGGCGAGGGCGCATAGCCATACGAAACTAAGAATTCCCCATCCCCAATAATCTGCTTCCCGCAAGGCTATCAGCATGATGGGGGAATAGCTGCCTGCGATATGCAGATAAATCGAAGCATGATCGAATTTGCGCAACACTTCGCGGTGAGGAGATGGTTTGCTGGCATGATACCAGGTGGAGCTGATATAGGAAGACAGCATACCGAATAGGTAGAGCCACATGCCGCCTGTTGCCCACGGATTGCCACTTTTCATGGCAGTAAGCAACAGATAACCGCCGCCGGCGATACCTATCAGGATACCAACGCCATGTGACAGGGTATTGGCCCACTCTTCTCCTTTGGTATAGTGTATGGTCAATTTCTTATAAGTTTTTTGGAGTTAATCCCATGCTTTTTGCTTTCTTCAACATGTGTTCTAAAGCAGCATCATGTTCATTAGGGATGATTCCATCCAGTATGGCATCCTTGATAGAACTTTTCAGACTGCCTATTTCACGGCAGGGCTGCAGGTCGAATATCCGCATAATTTCTTCTCCGTCTACCGGAGGTTGGAAATTGCGTATCCGGTCTTTTTCTTCCAGGTCTTTCAGCTTCTGGCGTACCAGTTTGAAGTTATCCAGGAATTTTTGTTTTCGTGCTTCATTTTTTGAAGTGATGTCCGCTTCGCACAGCATCATCAAGTCGTCAATATCATCTCCGGCTTCAAAAAGCAGACGTCGCACGGCGGAGTCGGTTACTACATCATCTGCGATAACAATGGGGCGCATGTGCAGGCTGACCAACTTTTGGACATATTTCATCTTCTCATTCATGGGCAGTTTCATCTTGCGGAAGAGATCCGGAACCATTTTCTCACCGATAAAGTTATGATTATGGAAAGTCCATCCTATACGTGGCTCCCAGCGTTTGGTACGTGGCTTGCCTATATCATGCAACAGCGTAGCCCAACGCAGCCATAGGTTGTCGGTATGTTTGGAAATATTGTCCACAACTTCCAGGGTATGATAGAAGTTGTCTTTATGGGCACGCCCGTTCCGGGTTTCCACTCCTTGCAGCGCCACCAGTTCGGGAAAAATCAAAGGCAGCAGTCCGCAGCGGTCCAGTTCTATAAAGCCTTTGGACGGTATGGGGGCGAGCAGGATCTTGTTCAACTCGTCGGCGATGCGCTCTTTGGAGATAATATGAATGCGTTCCTTGTTGCGTGACAGTGCTTCGAAAGTGGTGTCGTCAATATAGAAGTTCAGTTGTGTGGCAAACCGGACACAACGCATCATGCGGAGCGGATCGTCACTGAAAGTGATGTCCGGGTCCAGCGGTGTACGGATAGTTCTCTCTTTCAAATCGTCCAGCCCGTTAAAAGGATCTACCAGTTCACCGAAACGTGCTTTGTTCAGGCACACTGCCATGGCATTGATCGTGAAATCGCGCCGGTTTTGGTCATCCTCCAGGGTGCCGTCCTCTACTACAGGCTTGCGGCTGTCATGGCTGTACGACTCTTTACGGGCACCGACAAATTCCACTTCCGTGTCATGGTATTTAACTTGTGCCGTGCCGAAATTCTTAAAAACAGAAACGTGTGCTCCGCGTCCCAGCTTCCTGCCGAAGGCCTGTGCCATTTCAATTCCGCTCCCTACTACGACTACATCTATATCCTTCGAGGGACGCTTCAGGAATATATCTCGTACATAACCTCCTACAACGTAACATTCCAATCCCAGTTCGTCTGCCGTTTCGGAGATTAACTTGAATATCTTATTATTAAAGTGTTCTTTTAGTTCCATATTCATCTTAAAGAGGGGCAAATTTACGATTTTTGTTTGATTTATAAAATATAACTCAGACATTTATATGAAGAGGGTAACTATCATTGGAGGAGATGTCGGCAAAGTTAAAATGATATTAGGTATCTTTCCGCCCAACCTGTGAGATGACGGTAATTTTTCTTCATAACAAAAGGAAGAGGATATGTCCGTTGGAACATATCAGAATGTAAATCTCATGCCAATCTGCCCTCTCCAACGAGAATAATAATCATTATAAGAATGTAATTTATAATCAGCGTCATGAAGAAATTGAAAATAGCCATTCCCGTTGTAAGTCACGGGATTATAATAGCCATTGGAGGCAGAAGCATGTCCCCAACTCTTATTCAACATATTGCCGATGTTTATGATATCCAAGGAAATTTCTAATCCACGCATACTTTTCCCAATCATGAAGTTGACTTTGTGAGATAAATGCAGGTCGAAATGATGTTCGATTTTTTCATTATCTATGTTACGCTTGAAGTACTCGCCGCGATGTTTTTTCATGTAATCGTCATTTGCAAGCCAAGCTTTGAAATTTTCTCTTTGTTGAACGAATATGATAAAGTTGTTGCTCTGAAGTGTAGGACGAAGTTGCGGCAAAATTCATTTGGTCTGCTTCTGTATCTGTAGGGATATATATCAAGTCGTTGTAGCCGGTATCACCATTCAGATCACCATTATAGCAAACACAATAGGATATACCGCTGCTGCCGTTATATATTAATCCAACGGTTGTAACCTGATTTGCTTTCCATTTTTTTGTATAGAAAGCAGACGCACGGATGCTATGAGGGATATTGAATGAAGAATTAGCCAGTTCATCCGAATTCGGGTTTCCGAAAGTGTAGTTATATTGCCAGTTGGATTGTGCAACTGATGACGTTCCGTTGTTATGCGCCTTAGATTTCATATAAGTATAAGATGCCATGATGTCCAGACCAAAATCAAAACTCTTTTTTCCGGTCAATGACAAATTGTATGTGTATCCTCTGCTGGTGTTGGAAAGGGCGTAGATACCGTTATAACTTTCTGTTCCGGCAATCTTGTTCAACATCGGACGCTGGTCAAAACTCAGATCGGGAATTATTTCTCCCAAAGTCTTTCCCGTCAAATCTATTGCCAGATTCTGATAGGCAATATCGTTCAGCGTCTTTGAATAGATGGCTTCTGCCGTCCATTCAATGCCACCCAGTTCAAAATCGACAGCGAGATTGGCACGCAGACTCTGAGGAAATTTAAAGTCTTTATTGAAAACATTGATTGTCTGAGACCCGCTGGTCGTCAGCTTGTCGGCGTTTTGAGATTGTTTTGTCGGGTCAAGGATAATAGACAAATCTTTGGTGGCATCCGGATTATTGGAATCCACACTGACACTGTAAACTGAAAGCTGAATGCCGGTATTGGAGAAATTGTTGCTTAACCAAACAAAGGGAATACGTCCGGTGAAGATCCCTACACCACCTCGTAGTATGTACCTGCCCGTATCATTCATGTTCCATCGGAAACCTAAGCGGGGAGAGAACAAGGGAGTGCTACCTAACTTGGAGTTAGTTTTATATTCCCACCCTTTGGATACCATAAATTCATTGAATGGGGCATTTTCAACCGGGGTATCAAAGAAAAGAGGAATATCCATGCGAACTCCCAAAGTCAAATCCAGATTATCCGTTACACTGAAATTATCCTGTGCATAGAATCCAAGCGTACTGGCACTGAAAGCAGCTGCCCAGCGAGGATTACCCGTTATGGCTACATTGGCTTCTGCAAAGCGATATTGCTTGATGTTGCCGGCATAGAAGTCATCCGGACTGCCGAAAAAGTAGGAACCGTAAGCATCCTGAATGAATAAATTGGAGAACTTATAAAATTCATTGTGTGTGCCGAGGATAAATGTATGCCTGCCGGCATGCCACGTGAGATTGTCAGTGAACGACCAAATGTCTTCATTCAGTGAATTTGCCATAGAAGAACGGTCGTTGCCGAGATTCAATGTGCCATCGCCCACATTGCTGATCTGAATCATAGGAAAGGGGGCGTCCGGTTGGCGTTTGTCGCGTACCCGTACATAAGAGGCACGCATTTCATTACTCAAGTTATCGGACAAACGACTCTGTAACTCGCCTACAAACGAGTTGGTTTTGGATATAAAGTCGTAACTGTAATCGGAAGAGTTGAGATAAGTTGCCGAACTGGCACTGCTGACTTGCCTGGCTGAAACAAGGCTCCAACGGAATGAAGCCTTGTGCTTGTTGTTCATATTCCAGTCTAATTTGAAGCCTGCTTTATCCGATTTCGTATAAACATCTGCTTCATCCAGCCTTCCGTTGTAAGTTATCCCCTGTTCTGCAGCCATATTCTGCAATTTTTGAAGAATGGCGGTAGCTGTCGTTGCATCGATTCGGGAAGCTGAATTACCGATTGCATAAGAGTTATGGAAAGTCTTGTAGGCTTTCTCATAATTGGCAAAAAAGAATAATTTGTTTTTGATGATCGGACCACCCAGTGTTATTCCGGCTTGGTATTCATGTTGAGCCGGATACTTTTCGCTGATTTTTCCGTCCATCATGCGATATTTGTTACCAATGAGGTCCTTATTGTTACCAAAACCATAGATTGTACCGTGAAACTCATTGGTACCGGATTTGGTAATGGCATTAATTGAACCACCGGTAAAACCTGATTGCCGGATGTCAAACGGAGCAACATTTATCTGGATCTGTTCGATGGTTTCCATTGATGCCGGTTGTGTGCCGGCCTGCCCGCCATTAGAGCCATTGGCAGAGAGCCCATATACATCATTATTCATGACACCGTCAATCTGAAAACTATTATAACGATTGTTCATACCAAGGAAATGCATAGCACCGTCGCTTGCAACCCGTACCTGCGGATTCATGCGAATTGCATCCGCAATGCCATGAGCAATGGATGGCATTCGGTTTATTTCGGCGGAAGTGATATTCATTGCCGCACCGGTCTTGGTGGCATCGATACCGGCTTTTCCAATGATGACAATTTCATCAAGCAGTTCAGTTGATTCCATTAACTTTACATCATGCCTGAAAGCCTCTCCCAGTTGAAGGATGATGCCTTTGGTTTCATTAGAATTCATACTAATGAATGAAACTATGACTCTATAAGGTCCTCCTGAGCGCATTCCTTGAATGGTATATCGTCCTTCAGCATTAGTTATTGCCCCATATTGAGTGCCGGATGATTCGTGGATAGCCAAGATATTGGCACCAATGACAGGCTCTCTATTGACATCAGTAACCTTGCCTTTTATAGAAGCGGTGGTGACTTGCGCATTCAGTTCAACAACGAAAATCAAGAGAATTACTATAATAAACAGTTTTTGTATATGTGTTTTCATAGTCTGATTTTTTGTATCAAAAATATTATGATACGGTTGGAAGCACTATCGTGAAACGGCTTCCTTTACCTTCTTCTGACTCGACTTCTATTTTCCCGTTCATCCGGTCTATAATGCTGCGACTGATGGGAAGTCCCAGACCGGTACCCTGTGCAAATTCGTCATGCTTGTAGAAACGGGAGAAAATCATCTCCAGTTCATCAGCAGGCATGCCTATCCCGGAATCTTCCACGAAGATGCGCACTACGTTCTTGTTCGGGAAGTTACGGTAACCGAGTTTTATATAGCCGGTAGAAGTAAACTTGTTGGCATTGGTCAGAAAATTGGTGATGACTTGCTGCAAGCGCATCATATCTACCTTGATGGTCACATCTTCTTCCGGAAAGTCCTGGAGAAATTCCAGAGATGGCTTGACTTGTACACTGAAAATCTGATAGCAAACGGAAACAGCTGTACGTACATCTATTTCACTCAGAGCGAAAGAGACGGCTCCCGAATCAATTCGCGACATTTCCAGAATATCGTTTATCAGATTAAGCAACAGGTTATTATTGAGGTTGATGATATCTAAAAACTCCTGTTTTTCTTCTTCTGCCAAGTTAGGTTCATTGATTAATATGTTCGAGAAGCCGACAATGGCGTTGAGTGGAGTACGTATTTCATGGCTCATGTTGTTGAGGAAGGATTGTTTTAACTCTGCACGTTCGGCAAGGAGGCGGGCTTGTATTAATTCCGCTTCGCGATCTTTTATCTCCTGTATGTTTTGCAACAGACCGGTCACAACAAAAGAATTGTCACTATTGTTGATATAGCTGTAACGGAATTCCCACCATTCGTGTTTCCCACTGAATTTACAACGATATTCTCCTTTATAATTAGAATCCTTATGGTCTTGCAGAAAGCTGGTACGAAAACGTTCTTGATCATCGGGATGTACGAAGGTAAGAATTTGCTCCAGCGTGATGAATGTATGTGGATAGGCTATCAGTTTATAGAAATGGGAGTCAAAACTAAGATTGCCTTTCACTTTTCGCCAAGCAAATGTTGTGCCTCCTTCGATGGCTAATTTGAGTGTCTTGTGTTCATAAAGCAGGTTGCGCAAAGCTTCTTTCTTCCGCTTGCGTTCGCGTATGAGGCCATATGTCAAGGAAACAATAATTAATACTACGGACATTCCTCCCAAAATGATACCTGTGAGTATATAACATCGGTAACGTACCGAGAATGGAATGTACATCACCTGGTATTCGGGGAGTAAATTCCGGTCAGAAATATTGTAATGTTGCATTACATTCCAGTTCAGCACATATTGCTTTTGACTTTGAGTAATCTGCTGTTCGGGCATTTCGCCTTGCAGGCGTAGACTGATGCTTTTTGCCATGTCTTTCAACTGGGTTTCAAGAGTGGTGAAATACCCACCCAGCATCTTGTCATTAGATCCAAACCCTTCATTGATAACAGCAAAAGAAGGGTTTGAAAAGAAATCCGGTGCATTCTGAGAATTATAGGTGCGCGAAGTTAATAGCAGAAAAGTTTCGGAACCGCGTGCTGCCTGCTGAATAGTACGGAGAGGCATCGTTTCGCTCATTAAGCGCATAACGATCGTAGTATCGATTTTCTCATTATAGAATGATTCTTTCTTTTCTTTGTAAGCGTCCTTGATGACACGATGGGCAAGAATATGCTGAAATATATCTCCCTCAAAAGTCTCTATCTTCGCATTATGGCATTGTTTCTCCATATTCGCCCACATTTGGCTGTCAATCATACCACTGCCGCTCATTACTACGATGCGCGATTTTCCCATAATATGCTCTATCATACGTATGGTGCTGGTATAATCGGGTATATCAACGTAGCCGGTGACGTTAGGATATTCACGAATCAAATCTATATCAGGATGATATACACCGCTGAATACGACTGGTATATGATGTAGCTTGGGATTACCGCACTTCAGTAGGGAATAGGTTGCTTGATTGTTGAATATACCAATAGCATCAACTCCCCATTTATCCAATTCATCGATAAAAAAAGAGGCGCGTGCCATTTCATCATGGTAAAGCAGTTCATCACTATTCATGAACAATTCTTTCATTTCAAATGACACTCCATTGGCTTTCAGCTCTTTTTCCAGAATATAGCGGTATCGGTCGGCATCATAATAGTTTTTCTCATAGGAATGTATGATGGCTATTTTGTATCGGTGGGCTGCATGAGTAGATAGTGTCGCACACAGAAAACTGGACAAAAAAACAAATGTGCGAATGAATATTTTCATTCGTAGTATGTTCTTCATATTCATATCACTTTTAGTATAATACATATTTTTAAGCTATTTGTCCGTTTCAACTTTGTGAAGGCTGTTTGTATTTGAATGAAATAATTTCACCATGTTTTATGAAAAGGAAACTGCCATTAGGATATCTGAAGCCTCACAGTAAGCATTTCTTCTATTTTCTTGAACAGTAAGTCAGGACTAATCGGTTTGGCTATATATCCATCAAATCCCGATTTTAAGATTTCTTGTTCATCTGAAGCAAAAGCATATGCTGTTACGGCAATTATCGGAACATCAGGTGATAAGTTGCGAATGCCATCCTTGGCTCCATAACCATCCAAAACAGGCATGTTGATGTCCATTAGAATAAGGTGGGGAGTATGTGCTTGGTAAAGTTCAATAGCCTCTTGTCCGTCCCAGGCATGCAGAATATTATATTCTTTTTTCAGAACGGCATTCATAAACTTGAAATTGCTGGAATTATCTTCTGCAATGAGAATTGTGATATCTTTTTTTTGTATATGTGCACGTTCTTGTTCGAGAATCGGCTTTTTGATTTTCTTCACTTTCCGGTTCGGGACAGTAAACCAAAAAGTTGCTCCATTGCCCACTTCAGAATCTACCCCAATCTCTCCTCCCATCCGCTCTACGATAGTTTGGCAGATGGGTAGTCCCAATCCGGTACCCTGGACAAAACGGTTGAGTTTGATAAATCGGGTGAAAATATCTTTCTGCTTATCTTTAGGAATACCACATCCGGTGTCGGAAACATAGAATCTGAGCATATTGTCGGGCTGCAATGTATAACCGATTGTAATCGCACCACCATCGGTAAATTTGAGCGCATTGGTCATCAAATTAGTCATGACCTGATGCAAACGGTTGCGGTCTGTGAGAATACAATATTCTGACAACCGATCTTTAAACTGCACGGCTACTCCTTTAGGCTCTGCCCGCAATGTCATTGCTTGAGTAATCTCTTCCAGTATTTCGTTTACATCCACCGGTGTCTCAACGAATTCCATTGTCCCGGTTTCAATCTTCGACAAGTCCAGTATATCGCTAATCAACTGGAGTAAGAGATCATTGTTGTTCTCTATAATTTGAATGTACTCCTCTTTTTCATTTTCATCTTCCACAGTTGCGAGCAATCTCGAAAAACCAACAATAGCATTGAGCGGTGTACGTATTTCATGACTCATATTTGCAAGGAACATGGATTTAAGTCGGTTTGATTCTTCAGCCTGCTCTTTGGTCTTAATTAATTCCTGTTCTATCTGCTTGCGCTTGGTGATAATGTGTAGAGAACCGATCAGCATTAATGGAGTACCATCTTCGGAACGGTCTTTTACGGCAGCCTGTATTTCCACCCACTCACCCTGGGAATTGTAAGCGGCAGAACCAGAGATTCGAAATTCCTCATGAATTTTCTGGACGTTATTCTTTAGAACATCATGAAATATCCGTTGTACTCGCTTCAAATCCTCTTTATGAACTCTTTCAAAACACTCCTTTAAAGATATTGTAGCTGTATTTGGCTCAGAAATTACCATTGTACTGCTTTGGTTTAGCGGGGGAGCTGTATCCCAATAGATTATTTCCTCAGGCAAGTTCATGTGCCAGGGAATGGTATTGGATACACTGAGGACTAACTCTAGTTTGTGACTGGTTTCAACCTGCTTCTGCTGGGCTTTATTGAGTGCTTTGAGAGAACGGATGTAATTGCGTATAAAGAAAATGATCAATAGTATTACTATTGTTATTCCGCTGAACAACAGCAGATATTTGTTTTGTTGCCAGAAACTTTGCGGACGCCCTAGGAATACACTGTCGGCGGGACAATCTTCTACCGAGAAGTTACGCTGCAACAACGATGGGTAGTTGAATGTAGGGATTGGCTTCTCAGGAATGAAAAACGGAATGTTCCGCGGCTGTATACCAGAACGTATTTGTGTGAAGACTTGTTGCAGATGTGCCAACAGTTCCGGTTCATCGTAGATACATCCTCCGACCATACCGCTGTTCTCCATCACGGCTTGTTTGAAAGCAAAAATTGGTATGGGGATATTGGCAATTACCCGAAACGAGTAAGTTTCCAGTATAGTTGCCCCTCCGACGCTGAATACACAGGACCAGGAAGAAAATAGAACGCCTGTGGTTTGGGTATCAATGGTATTCAGCCTTGCCAGCAATTCTTCGGTAGTAATATCGGCAGCCGAAATGAATTCATATCCCAAATTGGGATATTGCTTTGCCATCATACGCTCCATGTCATAATGAAGCTGTTGGTTTACATAACAACCGTCACCAAGCAGCAACACTTTTTTAAGAGCCGGGATCATGTGTTGCAGCAGTTCGACATTATCGCGTGGAAACAATCTGCTTTGAAGAAAAGTGAGGTTGTATTTATCGGCCAGTTCCGATATAGGTACACGCTTTTCTTCGGGAATCGCCGTTGTCTGTAAACTAGTCATGTCTGGTGATACAAAGTCCATTTCGGCGGTTGCTATAATGGGCACGTCACCCCAACGGGTACGAATATCTTTTAAAAGGATTAATACCGGATTCCCGATCAATAATACGATCTTTGGTGCCGCGGCCGCATATTTAGTAAAGATACCCTGTTTAACTTTATTAAAGTCCTCTTGTTTATCAATTAGCAGCGTATTTAAATGCTCAACATAGACAGCTGTCGTATTATCTGTTGACAGGTGTTTTTGCACCAAATTAATTATAGCATTACTGCACGGGGCATTCGATGAATAAGTGTTGATGATCAATAAATAGTCGTTCTTAAAAC
>ENA-OPIV01000154-OPIV01000154.1-human-gut-metagenome-genome-assembly--contig:-NODE-154-length-13137-cov-2.540675_pt1 | contig 13137 bp, 7 predicted proteins | sample MGYA00241408_ERZ501646 | MGnify/ENA primary metagenome ERZ501646 (study PRJEB25962, sample SAMEA2042368) | human gut metagenome | biome: human gut; feature: human-associated habitat; material: faeces...
AAACTGTATATAATGACAATCAAGTTCGTCACGAAAGAAACGATAGAAGTCCAACGGATAATCTGCATTATAGTCATTGACCACTGCCATGGCATTCCATTCCACTCCATGCTTTTTCAACAGGTTAATCCCTTTCATTACCTTATAGAAAGAAGGTTGTCCCATCTTGTTCTTCCGGTATTCATCGTGAAATTCCTGAGGACCGTCTATAGAAATGCCTACCAAAAAATTATTCTCACGGAAGAATTCACACCATTCATCTGTCAGCAATGTGCCATTTGTCTGAATGCAATTATCAATGGTTCTACCACCTGCATATTTTTTCTGAAGTTCCAAGGCTTTCTTATAAAAAACTAAAGGACGCATCAAAGTTTCTCCCCCATGCCAGGTAAACAAAACTTGCGGCATGGTTTGCGACTGAATATATTCTTTAATAAATTTCTCCAGTAATTCATCGCTCATCACATGACGCGGCTGTTCCTCATATAACTTGGATTTTTCCAAATAGTAACAATAATCACAGGCCAGATTACAAACCGCACCTACAGGTTTGGTCATTATATATAGCGGCTTTGCAAAAGGAGTTATGGTTGCTTCTTTCATTTGTTTTTCATTTAATTCCTAGTATAAAGAATACAAAGATAAAGCTATTTTTCAATATTCGTTCTTACAGTAACAGGTTTATGCTACCCTCTACCCCCAAAAGGACATTCTTCTTGCCACCCAATCTGTTTCAAATATAAGAGTTCCACCTTGCTTCAAACTCTTGAAACAAAATGAAACTCTGACCCTCTATTTAAAATATCACTTGAAAACGTGTCTGAAACGCACTTAATGACTGGTTTTCAAATCCCACTCTATCCGTTATCTTAGTATAAGAGTACCGGAATCTCCATATCATATACTTATTGATATAATAATTGACAGTAAAAGAGACATCGTTCAAACGCCCGCCATAAATATGGGACCGGGTATCCGACATATCAGTATAGTTATATCCGAATACGCATTCCAACGAACCAGAGTCCGGAGTGGCAATACCACAATCCGTATGTGAATATCTATAATTACCACCTATCAGCAAACCTCTCAGTATTCCATACATACCACTCGCTTTATAATTCTTAAAATCCTTTTTCCGGTTCACTTGAAGATAATAATATTGTGCTTCCAATGCCACAGGACCATATCCTGCTATCATCTCCGGTGTAAATTTTATCAGGTTCTTTGCATCCGGAATCAAGGCATTCACAGCTCTGACTTTTGCAATACGCGTCGGGAAATTAGCCCCCAAGTCAAAGCTAGTATGGTTAAGTGTAGATTCGCTATTGTATCTAGGTGTTTCGTAAGCACCGGAAATACCCAACTGAAACAATCTCCCTGTATCATGTAAAGGACGATAGACCAGGCGGCTCATAGCACCATAACCCATTTTACCCAATTCATTGGATTTCTTCTTAAGAGCCTCGCTCTCCACATGAACACTAGCTGTACCGAAAAAATCATTTTTGTCATACACAAACATAGCCCCCATCAGCCGGCTGTTGAAAAAAGCCTCATTACTTGCCGGCTCTTCCATGGTTACTTTCATAGACGAACTAGTAGAACTTTGAAGCCCGAACTGATGTACAAAATTCCCTACACGTAATAACGCATGTGAGGAAAATTGTCTTTCTACAAATATGTCTTTTAAACTGACCTTTCCATACGCATAGCCTATATCCACTTTCGCTTTATATTTTCCATAGGTTGCTTTTACACCTATCCGGGCATCAGGAATCGCTACACCATCTACAAAGCTTTTATTATCTGAATGAAACAAGCCTCCATCCATCAAGATTCGTCCTGTAGGACGTATTTTCAAAACTGATTGTTCCTGTGCATTTACCTGTACGGAGAGCAATATCAGGAGAAAAACTCCTAATGATATAAGATTTTTCATAATATACAGTTTTAATGGTAACCATCCAAGTATCCTGTCAGTCTGTCTCTGATTTTTATCATACTGAGGGCAGTGAAGAATCTGTAAGACCACACAATGAAAGCAATCAGTCAGACTCCTCCTCCCATCAGCATCCGATCAATAGTCATGCTTTTAGGCTCAGCAAATACTCTTGTCCGGTTCATCTAAGAAAAACATTACATTAAATAGTTACGGTTTATGGTTAAGTTATAGGGAATTATTTTTTGGAAACAGACTGAATGAGTCCTGCTTTTTGCAGCTTGGAGAACTCATCTTTCGCCTTATTAAGCTGTTTCACAAAAGCATCGTTGGCATGGAGACGGGCAACAACAGCACTCGCCACAATTCGGGCAGCATCTACATCACTTTGGAAATGATACCCACAAATAACACGACTCTGTCCCATTTCAAATCCTCTTTTCAGAATCTCATTCTGCCTGTCAGGATTGATTTCTGCCAAAACAAGGGCAGTAGCCCATCCTATGGCTGTATGTCCCGAAGGATAGGAACCGTTCGTTGAAAGTTCTTCCTGCTGTTCGGGATTACAAGTCATTTCATTGAAAAAACTAAAAGGACGTACACGCATATAATACTCTTTAGCATGGCGGGTAGCCAAATCTCCGGCATCCTCTCTCATATTAATAATGAGCCTATACAGTTCCGGCGTTTTATCCCTCGTTATTTCAATACCAAAAGCCTCCGAAAAGGCAAAGGGAACGCCATCACCATTTACACGGGCATCACTGACAGCTTGTTCACCCCTAGGAGTATCCCTTTGCAATTTCCCCCAGTCGTAACGGGCTTTGTCATACAAGAACAAAATACTTCCTGCTTCAGGAGGAGGAGGCAGTAACTCCAGACTATTGGCAACCTCCGATTCTTCCAAATAATAAAGTTCGGGATTGGTTCTTCTATCCTTTATTTTTTTCTCTTGTGCAAAGATGTTTAATGAAATGGCACAAAACACTAGAAGTAAGGCAAACTTTGTTTTCATGATAAAAGTTTAGTTTAAACGGTTAATTAATAAAATTCAATTGGTTTTTCGAAAAACATTTTAATCATCTACGGAACGTACGACAAACAATCAGAGTGTCCGCATCCGACGGAAACAAAAGTAGTGTTTGAAATTATCCCGAAAATACCTTTTTAATCCCGTTTCCTCCTTTTATATGACCAAAACATCCTAGAAGAGAAAAGGAGGAAAAAAGGAGAGCCGGAAGTGTTTCAGCACTTCCGGCAAAAAAGCCATTCCTCATAACAAAACAGATACACGAAGCCGGCTCTACGAAATACAATAAATTGAGATAACTCTAAAGATGAACTTATTTTCTTCTTGAATTGATACGGTCATAAAGCAGATTGATGACTTTACAATCAAACTCCCCATCAGGATAAAGTTGTTCTATTTCTTTCCTTACATTATACTTATGTCTTGTTACCGTTGCCTGATCCACATCCAGCACTCTTGAAATAATAGCAGCATCAATATCTTCTATCATCAGAAGTATCGTTATAAAATACCTTTCTTTTCCCCTTCGTTTCATAAAGGATAATTTACCCAATTCAGGATATTTGTCAGCAAAATCCAAACACACCTGTTTCAGTTCCTGACGCATATCATCCTCTCCCTCTGTTTTTCTGTATCCCAAGGCATCAAACAGGGTCTTGACTTTTTTGTCAACCTTATGAACGTCCATTTCCAGTTCCTCCCAATTCATCCCGACATCATCCGGATTTATCCCTTTTTTATCCATCAGCGCTTTCCGAGTTCCTTTTTTCCGTCTTTTCAAAAGGAAAAGAGCAAGAAAAGCCGATAGCAGCACCGCTATTGACAGGATGATATACAGCGCATAGGACATCTCTTCTTTTTCTATCGAGATAGGAAGCAAGCCTGATTTACCATCAAAAAGGAATAATCCTGACTTACATCCCAAAACCGCTTTCCGTCCATTGACGGCAATACAAGGCTTGCTAAAAGCCAAATCGCAGAATAATGGTTCTGGAACACCGGCATCATCCAATCCCTTAAAACTCATACCATAATAATAGAGTATGAAAAAGCCCTCATTAGGATTCTTTTCAAGAGCTCCCGATATTGATTTCACATGTTTCACTGGCAACAAGGTCGCATTTTCTTCATTAACGATTCCCAACGAGGTATTCAAGTATTTATTTCTACCATTCATTATCACACCATAAACACTCTCATACCCTGATAAATCACGTATCTGCCAGAAAGATTCCTGCGGCCTGTTTAAAGGTCTTCCATACAATCCTTTGTTCAAGGTCGTTACATAAATACTATCCTCATTCTCACAAATTCCGGTAATATAAGCGTCGATAGTATCTTTCACCCCTTTATCTGACACAACCGGAATAGGAGTTACAATATGGTCCTGCTGTTCATCTATAATACCTAAATATTCCCTAGTACCCACATAAAGACAATGTTCCGCGGTGGAATAATAAAGAGAAGTGATATTATTCTGCCCTTTCGTGTTACTGAACTGCAAAAGACACTCCGCTCTATTGCCTTTAATCTTATAAAGTTTCTTACGCGTAGCAAGAAAGAAAGTATTAGGACTGGTTTCCAAAAATTTTATAATATCATTACCCACAATATCCAAGCCTTCAATCTTTCCTAAAGACTTTGATTTGAATTCCGGATGATTATAGACAAACTTATACAGATGTAAACGAAGATCATCGGTAATAAAGAAAATGGAGTCTCCCGTCCTTTTATCACTAACCGCCAATACATTATTGTCTAAATCTGCCGAGTTCTGTCGCAAGGCAAAAGAAAGCATAGCCTCTCTGCATGCCAGATGCAGAAAATCTTTCCCCATAAAGCCTATCTGCCTGGCGATAGTACTGATACCATTCGGCAAATCATATTCTAAAGTGCAACCGTCTTTGACATAAAGTATAGAATTAGCACTGATAAACCATTCATCCTTGTCGGGTCCTTGAGCATACAAGTAGCACCGTCCTTTGCGTACAAGCGTCTTTTTTCCATCGGGAGATATCTTAAAAACCGAATTTTCCAACAAAGCATATACTGTATCATTATAAACACTGACATTGGTAACCAGAGAATCTATAACAGGTCGTTTAAAGTCCTTTTCAAGATTACGGACAACGAACAACCCCTGTTCACTAGCCACATATAGTTTTTTTTCCTTTATCACAACCTTATTCACCCCACAGTTTTTACTACATTTCCCTAGTTGAATGGGAGTGAGTTCATGAGATGTGGAACCATCTTTCAAATTCAATCTAAACAGTCCATTACTAGTCCCCACATACAAACACTGTTTGTCATCATCCAAAGCCATACTATATACCGAATAATTCATCCTCTTATTTTTTATGTAGTAAGTCTGGGTCTGCCGAGAGGATTTAGCCAATAGTTTCAAACCGGCATCTCTTGTTCCCACAAACAGAGAATCTTCACTATATTCCAATATATCATATATACGCCGGTTGCTATTAATGGAATAGGTCTGGCAATTATTGTTCACTTTTTCTATGATACAACCGTCTTCCTGACCAATATAAAGTTTATCCGCATCTGCTGTCGAACGGCTGATACATGATATAGGAGCGTCAAATGTATTGATATTGCAAGTGAGCTTTATAGGTTTCGGAACAAGTGCATCCTTGCAGCCTGTCAAACAGAACAAGGCTAATATAAAAAGAAAGTACAAGCTTTTTTTCATATTTTACTCATTTAAGTGATATCGATTAAACAAAGGCTTTCTACAATTAATCAAAAAGTTGAATATCTGTTATGCTTATGCAAATATAATACGTTTTCTCAAAATCCGGAAAGCTCTTAACAGATTATTAGCTAATTCCTTAATATGCCCTCCATATACAAAAGAAGTTACGTCAAAACCCAGATGATTCTCTCACCCGACTTTTGACATAACTTCTCCTAAAATAAAAAAATATATTAACCTGATTTATTTCAACAATACTCCTATCTCACCGACAGCAGTTACTGCTTTGTTATTTATTTCGGTAACAGGCTCCAGTTTAAAATAACGGGCCGGATAAGTCTTTCCGAAACGTACAAAATAAGGAACAGGATTATGCATGATATTACTGAATTCACCTGTAGCGTCACACTTCATCCAATCCTTACCATCCCGGCTGACATAAAAGTTGTATTTATAGATAGTGCCAGTCAGATCCTCCTCCTGTGCAGGAGCATAACTGAAACCGGCTATTTCCACTTCTTTACCCATATCAACCACCAAGGGAGTTAAAGTTTCGGTTTTCCAAACAGTTTCCTGTTTTCCATCGATGGCTGCGGCTGCATCCATGCCCACTGTTTTCCAACCATCCACCGGGACATCACTCAAGGTTACTTTCATCGTTTTATCAACCAATGGTTCAGCATAATACAAGCCTATGTTACTGATATTGACGGTTCCACGAGCACCCGTAATTGTCACTCTAACCTTTTCGGCATGACTATCCGAGAAAGGCAACAACCGTTTATATCCCACCGTAGTTCCCTCACCCACATGATGCCATGCGCCATTGGCGAACACTTCTACTGTAAAACCTTCCACACGCTGGCCTTTTGTAATATCCTCCTGAATTAAGAAAGTATTAACAAGTGTATTCTTCCTCACCTTATATTCTTTCGTATCTCCTACTTTGGCTGTCCATATCCTATTTCCCTTCTCAACTTTATTATCGGCAAAGGTCTTTTTTATATATTCCGTCAACTCCTTGATACGTTTCACATCATTCTCGTGCATCAAACCACGTTTATCGGGTGGAATATTCAGCAACAAAACAGAGTTACAACCCACAGAACGATAATAAATATTCACCAAGTTGGCAAGTGAACGAACTTGATTATCCTGTTCGGCATGATAGAACCATCCCGGACGGATAGAAACATCGACTTCAGAAGGATACCAGAACAAATCCGATGCTTTAGATACCAATTCACGGCTTCCCAAATCCTTGGACATAGCATTTATGCCCAATCTCTTATAGACTTCATCAGAACCCGGATAAGAATTAGGCATCAAAGCCGTTGCACTCCATTCCGTGGTACGTCCCAATCCACCTTCATTACCTACCCAACGCACATCATCGCCCATGATAGCGGTAACTGCCTTAGGTTGAAGACGACGGATAGTCTTCAAAATAGCGTCCCAATCATATTCCTGCTTCTTTCCGTTAGGTCCTTCGCCGTTAGCTCCATCAAACCATACCTCATGCACTTCTCCGTAATTGGTAAGCAGTTCAGTCAGCTGTTCGATGAAAAACTTATTATAAGCTTCTCCTTGTCCGTAACATTCCGCATTACGATCCCAAGGAGAAAGATAGACTCCGAATTTCAATCCATACTTGTCACAAGCTTTGCGGAGTTCCTGTACCACATCCCCTTTTCCGTTTTTCCATGGAGAAGAAGCAACAGAATGCTTGGTTGTCCGGGTAGGCCACAAACAGAAACCATCATGATGCTTGGCAGTAATGATAGCCATTTTGAAGCCACCTTCCTTCAGAGCTCTTACCCATTGTTCACAATCCAATTCGGTAGGATTGAAAATGGCCGGATCTTCTTTACCATCTCCCCATTCACGGCCTGTAAAGGTATTAATACCAAAATGAAGGAAACAAGTGAATTCCATTTGTTGCCATGCCAACTGTTGCGGTGTAGGCACCAAACGGGAAGCCATATCTATCTTCTGTTCCGTAGTCGCTCCTGCCGGAAAAGCTACGTGTTTCTCATAATACTCCTGTGCCTGAGTTCCCAGAAAAGCACAAAGTAAGGCTGCGGTTAGAATCGTTTTTCTCATTTTTCTTTATTACTAGGTTATTTTAATGGACGAATCATAAACTCAAACGTATGCTTCTCCACCGGAACACGATATGGCGGCAATACCCCCGGACCACAAGTCGCAGTACCTACCCCCGACTGTTCCGCATCTAAGTGAACATTTATAATCCCTGTTCTCTCAAGTTTATTAATATGAGTAGCTTGATCTACATTAGAATCCGTAAATGGAATAACACTGAACTGAAACACTTTATCCGAACGGAAAGACAAACCTTCTCCTGCCTCATCCGCCAATTCCATCCAACGCACATCCGTACGGTTTCCTGTAGCCTGGGGCTTCACATAATAATGGAACATACGTTCTGCATCTGTATGGTAAATTCCAATACATCCAGACTGATTACGGTCTATATAAGTTTCATGTTCACCACGTCCCAAATAAGAAACCTTGTTATAGGCATACGGCATTTCAAATGCCAGGCCCACTCTAGCCAATGAAGTAACAGCAGAAGTATCCGGCAGGAAAGTTGTCTTTACTTTTAATGCACCATTGCTCTGCAAAGTATATACAAAGGTAGCCATTCCCAACTTTACGCCTTTAGCATTCCATAATTCTACTTCCGATTTACCACCTGTTTCAGATGCTTTGACAAAAGTAGCTTTTTGAATCATATTATCCAAACCTTCTTTCCTCCAAACTTTGGCTCCTCCTGTTTTTTCCCTGCTGTCATTGTCCGTAACAGGACGATAAAGGCTGAGAACTACAGGAGATGAAAGCATCTCTTTACCTTTATATATATAAGAGCGTAAAGCGCCGGTTGCAGGATCAATGTCTATCTTCACCTTATCAGCCAATTTGATTTCCGGCGCACGATACCCTTTGTTGGCAGACAGCACAAACTGGTCATAGGCCACTTCGTCATGAGTTCCAATAAAGGGAGTTGCCTTATCAGGCGTCCAAGACAGATTCAAATAAGCCTCACGAATCGTAGAAGGCAACTTTACAGCACCCAAAGAGAATGTTACAGCCTCATGAGGGGCACAGTCTGCTTTTCGAGTTCCTTCTGCTATCACTTTCCCATCATCCCCCATGACCTGCCAGTGCAACGTATAGGCATTCAAATTGGTAAAGTCATACCAGTTCTTGACTTCCACTGTCAGCTTCTTAGGATCGGTCAGTGCCGATTTGATATATTGATACTCCTTCTTCACTTCAATGAGATGCGGATGCGGTTCGCGGGCTGCATTGACCAACCCGTTACAACAGAAATTGCCAAAGCTGGGCACATCCTTCGGACCATAATCCCCACCATAACTCCAATACCATTTACCATCCTTATCTATCTCGCGGAAAGATTGATCCACCCAATCCCAGATACAACCTCCCTGAACAATCGGTTCGGTTTCGAATACATGCATATATTCCTTTAATCCTCCGCCACTATTACCCATAGTATGCAGATACTCTGTCATGATGAAAGGACGATAGACTTTAGGTTCTGTCTGGCGGGCATAGGCCATGAGTTCTTCCACGCTGCGATACATACGGCAATAGATATCGGTATTATAATTCTGTTCGGCCCGTTCATATTGTACAGGACGACTTTTCTCCACTGACTTCATCCAGTCATATGTACGTTCGAAGTTAATACCGTTTCCGGCTTCATTCCCCAATGACCAGATGACGATAGCCGGATGATTCTTGGAACGCTCATACATACGTTGGGTACGATCCATGTGGGCAGGCAACCAAGTGGAATCTTTGGCCAATGAAGCAGGTCCATACCCCATGCCATGTGATTCAATATTAGCTTCATCTATCATATAAAGTCCATAACGATCACAAAGCTGATACCAATAAGGATGGGTAGGATAGTGCGAATTGCGGACCGTATTGATATTATGCTGTTTCATCAATTTGATATCTTTTTCCATCAGTTCCTTGCTTACAGTCCGTCCTAATTGAGAATGTTCATGACGGTTCGTTCCCTTTACCAAGACCGGCACACCATTGATGCAAAAACGTCCGTCCTTAATTTCCGAAGTGCGGAAACCTACTTCACATCCGGTAAGTTCCGTTACTTTACCTGTTACATCTTTCAATTCCAAGATCAGCGTATAAAGATTCGGATGCTCAGCACTCCAGACTTCCACATCCGGCAAACTTTGTTCATCCAACTTCAAGAAATGGCTCAATCCCTTCGATTTGATAGGATATTCACCTTGCAGAACCGCCTTACCGGTTTTATCTTCCAGTCGGTAAGCAAAGGTAGTCATGGAAGTAGAAGGTCCTTCAATGGTAGCTTCCAAACCGAAAATACCTTCTTTATATTGTTGTTTGTCTAAAGAAGAGGTTACTTTGTAATCGGCTATATACTGTTTAGGAGTGCTGTAAAGATACACATCACGTTCAATACCACTCAACCGCCACATATCCTGGCACTCCAAATACGAACCGGCACTCCAACGGTAAACCTCCAATGCCACCGTATTCTCACCTTTCTTCAATTTATCAGTGATATCCCATTCGGCCGGTGTCTTTGAACCTTGATTATAGCCCAACAGATGTCCGTTCACCCAAATATAGTAAAAAGAAATCACTCCTTCACAACAGATAACCACACGGCGGTCTTCCCAATCGGCAGGAATTGTAAAGGTACGTCTGTAGGAACCGACTTCATTCTCTTTATATGGAACTAAAGGCGGATTCTTTTTAAAATGGAACAGTTTGTCATCGAACTCATAGGTTTCGTTTACATAAATAGCTGTTCCATATCCTTGACGTTCCCAATTGCCGGGAACCTGAATATCCGCCCATCCTCCTGTATAAAACTCCGGTTTATAAAAATCCTTCGGACGGTTATCGGGATTCTTTACCCAATGGAATTTCCAACTACCGTTCAGACTCATGTAATAAGGAGAAGACTCATAATCTCCGTTACGGATATCAGATACGGTTTGATAAGGCCACACATAAGTATGAGGGGCCAGTTTGTTCAGTCCGACAGCATATTGGCTCTGCCATTCGGGTTGTTGTTGCGCCATTACTGGAAATATAACCAGAGCAGCCAAAAAATATAATAATGTATTTCTCATATATCTATTTATTCTATCATTACCTCATCAAAATAAATCCTTGCCTCTTGTCCGGGGCGTACATGGGTTGCAGGACACTCTCCGGCTCCTTTAGCAATAATCCGCACATAACGGCCAATTTCCTTATTCAAATCAAGTACCACATCCTCTTTGAAAGTCCCTTCACGGAAAATCTCTCCATCCGTGAACTGTTTACCGGATACTTTACAATAATCCCGATTATCATTTGAAACCCACACTTCAATATCTGCCGGTTTATGGGCTGCCATGCCATAATTCGTTATGCATCCCACTGATACAGAACGAAGCGACTCCTTCTTTTGCAAATCTATAGTAAAAGCGACAGAATCACTGCTTTCCCATGAATGCCATTCGAAATCCGACTGGCGCAAGCTGCCACGTATACCATTTACTAAAATCTTCCCAGCCTGTGTATTTCCTAAAACAGGTTTGGCGGTAGCCTTATTCCAAACCAAAGGCAATGTCAATGTTTTTCCCATCTGCCGACCTGCTCTATAAGTCGTACACTTTATAGTTTGTGTACCGGTCACCATCAACGGGCTCTTATATAGCAGAGACCGGTCTGTCGGCTCCTTACCATCCATTGTGTAACGGATTTCCACATCAGGACGTTCACATTCCAGTTTCACCTGTAGCTTTCCATTTACAGGGGTTACCGTATGTTGTATATTATACATGGAACAGGCAAACACAATCCCTTTAGCAGACAGATGCTCGTTGAATTTATCCATTGCCACCAAAAAACTTCTCCAATTTTTATGCCAAGGCTGTGTCCAAGCCACTTCGGCTAAAGCAGCCAGACGAGGGAACAGCTGATATTCCACATCTTCCGGTTTATTGCAAAACTCAGTCCACATAGAAGCCTGTACTCCCATCAGCAAGGAACGTACCTCCGGACTCCATTCTTTCTGTATCGGTTCATACCTATATACATCCTTCAATGTATTATTCCCAAAATAGGTCAAAGGTTCAAACCATTGCGGTCCCTGATAACGAATCAAATACATGATACGTGCAGGAGTCATGACAAACCTATGCCCTTGCTCCGCTGCCTTGACGGCAGCCTGACCGTAGCCTCTCCAACCATAAATAATTGCTCCGTCGGGAATCCGGGTATTGGTCAGTTCATCCCAGCCCATGGCTTCTTTCCCTTTGCTTTGTACATATTTACTCATTCTCGCCATAAAATAACCTTGCAACGCTTCTTCGTCCTCCAAGCCTTCCTGTCGCATACGCTCCTGACAAAGCGGACACTCCTTCCAATGCGTTTTCCGAGCCTCATCCCCACCCAAATGAATATACTTGGAGGGAAACAGCTCCACCACCTCGTCAATCACCCCTTGCAAGAAAGTGAACACACTATCGTTTCCTGCACAGAAGATCACATCCGCATGATTTCCTCCCAATCCTGGAAGGACACCGATAAATTTATCGACCACAGGACAAGCCAACAACGGATAAGAAGCCAACGCAGCATTACTATGAGCCGGCATTTCAATTTCAGGAAGCGTATAAACTGTATGCCAAGTCGCTTCTCCCGACTCATCTACTTCTTCTGTAGAATCATAATAACCAATTTCCAAGCAAAACGGCTTTGCATTACTTATAACATCTTCTCCTTTTATAGGAGATAGATGAATCTCAACAGTCTGCCTTCCTGATTTAAATATAGTAGGATTAATTGTTATCAATGCTTCACCTATGTTTGTCGACTTCGTCATTTCTGTAATCAGTATATCATTTATTCTCAATTCAAATAAGCAACCCCGATTACCATATTTGGCATAGTACACAGGTCTGCTTTCATTTTTGTAAACATAAGAGTCCACATTTTCTTTGGGTACATTACCAATCTCCTTGACATTCGAGTGCTCTTGCTTATTTTGAGCATTGGAGCGTCCGCCAAGCCCAAAACTAAGTAATCCCATAATCAAAAGTGTTGTAATATCCATGATTGTTCTCATATTTGATATTTGAATTTTCGTAATATTTTTTAATTAACTCTCTCTATAAAAAGCTATGCATTACTCAGCCGGTCCTTCACCGAAGTCGGGTCAAACTCCCTTTCCGCTTTTACCCACGGAAGAGGTTCTGTTCTTGCCTTAGCCACGGAGTATTCCGGAATACCGGAAGTCGTGGTGAAAAGCTGGTACCTTCCGTACATTTTCTTTAAGTCTTCTTTCTGTTCTCTGGTAAGTTCTGTTACCCCCGGATTCACCCTGCCTTCCGCATGGCATTCGTAAGATAAACA
>ENA-OPIV01000167-OPIV01000167.1-human-gut-metagenome-genome-assembly--contig:-NODE-167-length-12320-cov-2.296899_pt1 | contig 12320 bp, 9 predicted proteins | sample MGYA00241408_ERZ501646 | MGnify/ENA primary metagenome ERZ501646 (study PRJEB25962, sample SAMEA2042368) | human gut metagenome | biome: human gut; feature: human-associated habitat; material: faeces...
AGTAGGATTTAATCAAAAAAGAGAATGTGCTCGAAGTAGAAAACGATCACTTTGAGCACATTTTGGGTAATTGTATAGATGTGGTTAGTCAAATTCGACTAGTATACGGAATACTTTTCCGGGAGCTGCCGCCCATTCTTTCATGGCCTGTATTGCTGCTTCGGGCTTGACTACTTTGCTGATCAATTCATCTTTTGGGCAAGTACCTTGTTCCATGTAGCGGATAACTGCTCTGAAATCTGTGGGCAATGCATTACGTGATCCGCGGATATCAAGTTCTTTCTGGACAAAATATTTAGTTTGAAAAGAAACTTCTGATTTTGCATACCCTATACATACCACTCTCCCGGTAAATCCGACTTCATTGACGGCCATAACATAGGTTGCAGGACTGCCGACAGCTTCAATGACTACATCAGGACCGAGTCCTTCCGTAATCTTTGTCAGGCATTCATGTACATTTTCTGTCATGGAATTGATGGTATGGTGAGCACCTATCCGTTTGGCAAGTTCCAATTTCTCGTCGTCCAGGTCTACAGCGATAACGGTAGCTCCGCGAAGAGCTGAACGTACAATAGCTCCCATACCGATCATTCCGCAACCAATGACCATCACTATATCAATATCTGTAACTTGTGCCCTGGAAACCGCATGAAAGCCTACGCTCATCGGTTCGATCAGTGCACAGTCACGAGGAGGAATTCGATGGGCCGGGATTATTTTACTCCAAGGCAATGCGATATATTCACACATGGCTCCGTTGCGCTGAACCCCTAAAGTTTCATTATGTTCACAGGCATTTACTCTGCCGTTACGACAGGAAGCACATTTACCGCAATTGGTATAGGGATTAACTGTAACGCTCATGCCGGGTTTTAAAGAATCCGGCACATCCTTGCCCACAGCTTCTATGACAGCTCCTACTTCATGTCCAGGAATAACGGGCAACTTTACCATTGGGTTACGGCCTAAGAATGTATTCAAGTCCGAGCCGCAAAAACCGACGTATTTAATTTTCACAAGAACTTCTCCCGGTTCCAAGACCGGTTTCTCGATGTCTACTACCTTCATTTCGGAAGGAGCGGTAATTTGAATTGCTTTCATTTTTTATTTATTTTTAATCAGTTTAATCAATCACTTTGTATCCTTTCCAGCCATAATAGGCGCAAAACAGGAAACAAATCATAGGAATAGTATAGGCTATATGATAGATATGTTCGTTCAGATGCATCATATAAGCTGTGAGTTGGGGTAAGCAAGCATTTCCAACGATGGCCATAACTAGAAATGCCGAGCCACTTTTGGTGTTGTTGCCTAAATCAGTCAAAGCGAGCGAGAACTGAGTGGGATACATGATAGACATGAAAAAAGAGATGCCCAGCATGGCATAAAGACCTGTCCAACCGCCAAAACAAACCACAACAATACATAGCAAGACATTAATCAGCGCATATACCAATAGCATGTCTTGTGGACGGAATTTTACCATGAGTAGTGTGCCTGTCCATCTTCCTGCCAAAAAAGCCAGCATATAAAGGCCGAAAAAGGTGGTGGCTGTATTTTCAGGTAGTTCTGCATAGGTACAACAGTAGACTAGAAATAAACTGTTAATGGCTGTCTGACCACCATTGTAGAAGAATTGTGCAATAACTCCCCAACGAAGATGAGAACGTTTTAAGACTCCGAAATCAATTAATTTTTCTCCTTTATATTCTACTCCTTCCATCGTATTTCCTTCTTTGATTTTAGGTAATTTGGAGAAGATAAAGATGATGGCAATAACAATGAGTAGCATAGCTAGCAGCAGATAAGGAAGTTTCATGGCGTCTGTTTCTGTTTGAATGTAACCTTCCCAGCCACCGGGAAAAGAAGTGGGCAGGGTGTCGCGGGTATAGTGGTTGCCACTCAGAATCAGTTTGCTGAGAAACATGGCAGCTATAAAAGCTCCCAGCCCATTGAATGATTGTGCCAGATTCAATCGACGGGGCGCACTTTTCGGATCTCCCAAAGCGGTTACATAAGGATTGGCTGCCGTTTCTAAAAAACACATTCCGGTGGCAATGATAAAGAATATGCATAGATATGCCCAATATTCTTTCAGCATGGCAGCGGGGAAGAACAGTAACCCACCACATGCCGCCAGTAATAACCCGAAAATAATTCCCGATTTGTAGCTGTATTTTTTCATGAACATAGCGATGGGAATGGGACAGATGAAATAGGCAAGCCAGTAGGCTGTTTCTGTGAATGATGCTTCGAAAGCGTTTAACTCACAGGTTTTCATCAGCTGTCTTATCATAGTAGGTAGCAGATTGCTGCTGATAGCCCATAGGAAAAACAGGCAGAATATGAGCATCAATGGTACATAATAGTTCTTATTTTTCATGGTATGGATTTATAAGTGTCAGTTGATTATTCTGACATGTTTTTTATGTAAGGAAGAGATATGAGATTTTTGAAACCATAAAATCTTTCGGCGTTTTTACCTAAAAAAAGTGCTTTCTCTTCTTGTGTCATTTCAGTCGTTTTAAGGATGAAATCGTAAGACATCTTGTAAGTAATGGCCGTAATGGTCCGAGGGTAATCCGATCCCCACATCAGTTTGTCCATACCTACCAGATCTGCTGCTTCTTTAATGGCTTTAACCGCTCCGTGAAACGGATAGAATTCACTGTTGAACAACCAGGTGATCCCCCCGGATTCTATCATGACATTTTTATGGCGGGCCAACTTTATTTGTTCTTGCCAATGAGGTGTGGTGACCATGCCGAAATGTCCGATAGCGATTCGAAGCTGCGGATATTCCTGAATGATTTCTTTCATTTCCTGTACTTGTGTATCCCCATCGGCTAAATCAATGGAAAGGATAATGTCTTTTTCTTGCATGTAATGGAACATTTCCATCATTTCGTCACTGTTCAGCATGACTCTTCCTTCTTTTAGAAAAAGGCGGTGTGCCGGGATTTTTATTGCTTTGAAACCGGAACTTATTAATTCCTTGGCCTGTTGCAGATAACCGGTTTTACGAAATTCGCACATACCGCATACAAAGAAACGGTCTGGGTATTTATGGGACACTTTTGCGAGGTATTCATTTTGGATGCCATCAATGAATTCTGGCGTGATTACTGCGGCGGATACTTGTGCATAGTCCATGTTCGAGAGAAAAACCTCGGCACTATTCCGCCCGTCAATCATAAAGGGCGGAACCATCTGACGTTCTTCCCCCATAAATAACGAACGTCCGTTGGTTAAAGTACGGATAGGCAATCCGTTGACTTCCGTATCTTGCCGTAGCCAAAGATGGGAGTGTGCATCTATTATGTTAAAATCCATCATTATTTTCCTTTGTATTATGAATTAGCCCAACTGACACGCATTTGTTCCCCGATAATTTCTTGCACTTCCTTTACAAGGTTCCAATCAATGGGCTCTTCGGCATATGTTATATTTTTCAATACATTATCCGGATTGGCCGAACTGAACAAAGTGGTGGCGATACGTGGATTGCTGACAGAATATTGAATAGCCAGTTTCTCTATAGGATAATTTTTGGACAGGCAATGTTGAACAGCTTTCCGACAGGCTTCTACCAGTGATTGGGGGGCCGGATGCCATGCAGGAACCCCACGTTGGGAGAGTAAGCCCATTGAAAGGGGGGAGGCATTGATAATGCCGATATTCTTTGATTCAAAATAATCCAGATAATCAGTCAGTTTCTCGTCATTCAGACAATAATGGCAGAAGTTAAGTACGCTTTCTACTGTTCCCGGTTCCGAGTGATCAATGATCCATTTTAAGTTTTCTAATTGCAAGTCTGTGATACCTACATGTCCTACAATACCTTTCTTTTTAAGTTCTACCAGTGCAGGTAATGTTTCGTTGACTACCTGATTCATGTCTGAAAACTCTACATCGTGTACATTAATCAGATCGATATATTCAATGTGGAGTCTGTCCAAGCTTTCATACACACTTTCCGTTGCACGTTTTCCGGAATAATCCCATGTGTTGACTCCATCTTTTCCATAGCGTCCCACTTTGGTAGAGAGATAATATTTGTCACGTGGTATTTCTTTCAATGCTTTGCCTAATACGGTTTCGGCCTTGTAGTGCCCGTAGTAGGGAGATACATCAATAAAATTCATTCCATTCTCTACTGCTGTGTAAACAGCTTTGATACCCTCTGCTTCGCGGATATCATGAAAAACTCCTCCTAATGAAGATGCGCCGAAACTAAGATTGGAAACCCGCATACCGGTTTTCCCGATTTCATTGTAATTCATAGCTCTATTTATTTTTAGATTTATTTCCGGCATCAAAAATAGAGGAATAACCTTTAGGTATATGGTGGAAGAGGTTGAAAAAAGTACGTAAACCTTTGCGTAAAAATAATAAGACGGTTACTTTTTATATAGTTCTCTATATTGCTGTGGAGTAACGTCTGTGATTTTTTTGAATAGGCGGTTGAAATAAGAATGGTCTTCATAAGCAAGGAGATAGGCTATGTTTTTTACGGGAATATCCTCTGTAATCAGAATTAATTGGGCTTTCTCTATTTTTTTCTGATTAATATATTGTAGCGGTGTGGTACCGACTTCTTTTTTGAAAAGACGGATAAAATGATCTTTTGAGAGGCATGAGATTGCTGCCAATGAGTCTATATCTACTGTTTTATAGATATTTTTTCGGATGTGGGACAAAACTTTTTGGATACGGTTATCGTTGACTTCCACTTTAGGTTTGGCGTCTTTTAAAAAGCGGGCAATAAGTTGATATACTATACCTCTGGATTCGACTTTGTCACAGAAGGTACGCTGTTTATTTTTAATGATGTTTCTGATTAATGTGGGGTTGTTGTCATAGCTTGTCGGGTCGGATTGAGGAAGCTGCATGGTAGGATTTATTTCACATAACCTTTTAATAAGTGGTAATTCCAGGTTGCCCGCAGGTATTTCTATCGGGAAATTCCAATCTTCCAGAATGCCGGATTCCGATTGATGGTCTTCATATATATGGAGATAATAATGAGTGAAATGAGAATTGCACTGATAACTATGGGTAGTGAATGATGGCACCAGATATAGATGACGTGGTTTTAGTTCCTGCATTCCATCGGGAAATATTATTTGGGCAGTTCCTTCCATTATATAATAGAGTCGGGTAAAAGGGCTGCTTACGTTTTTCCAGTTCCAGTCTGCATTGTGAATGGCTAGTCCTACATTTAATATAAGTAAATGTAATTGGTCGATTGATTGTGTCATATTCCTTAAGGTATTAGAATGAAAGATTCAGTTTTGTACAAAGTAAGCAAAAGTATATATATAATCCAATGGGAAATCGATATTTTCATATCAAATCACCTGTTTTGGTATTTGTTTTTGAATTATTTCAGGTAAAAGTCGATATTATCCTACATAATGGCGCATTTGGATAATATAAATTGGTTTCAACTCTGTATATTTGCACTATTGATAATTGAAAAACATATAAAGCAATTATACTATGAAAGCAAAACATTTTCTTTTGGCTTCGGCTTTGTTGCTTTGGACGGGAGTTTTGGAGGCTCAGACTTACCAGGTACCTGTTTCAGAGAAAAATGAAAAAATGCAGGAGGGAGAGTTCGAACCTACTTGGGAATCATTGCAGAACTATAAAGTTCCTGAATGGTTTAGAAATGCCAAATTTGGTATTTGGGCACATTGGGGACCGCAATGTGTGGAAGGGTCCGGTGACTGGATGGCGCGTTCTCTCTATTTGGAAGGTTCGCGCGAGTATAAGCACCATGTGGAACATTATGGCCATCCCTCTGAAGTGGGCTTCAAGGATATATTGCCTTTGTTTAAAGCCGAGAAATGGGATCCGGACAAATTGGTTTCCTTTTATAAGAAGATTGGTGCCCAGTATTTCTTCGCTTTAGGTAATCACCATGATAATTATGATTTATGGGATAGCCAATATCAGGAATGGAATTCCGTGAATATAGGCCCTAAGAAGGATATATTGGCGGGCTGGGCTGAAGCAGCTAAGAAAAACGGTCTTCCATTTGGTATCAGTTTCCATGCGGACCATGCGTGGAGCTGGTATGAACCGGCTCAACGATACGACCGTCATGGCGAGAAGGCAGGTGTACCCTACGATGGATGTTTGACTAAAGAAGATGGTAAGGGTAAGTGGTGGGAAGGCTACGATCCTCAAAAACTTTATGCACAGAATCATCCGTTAAGCGCTGGAAGTTGGGCTGACGGTATGATTCACCGTCAATGGGCATGGGGAAATGGTGTTTGTATTCCTACTCAAGAATATGTGACAAACTTTTATGATCGTACAGTCGATGCAATAAACCGTTATAATCCCGATTTGATTTATTTTGATGTGACTGGTGTACCGTTTTATCCTATCAGTGATGCGGGTTTGAAGATTGCCGCACATTTTTATAATCACAACATGGTTGTTCGTAAGGGGGATTTCAGTGCTGTTATGTTTGGTAAAATTCTTACCGATGAGCAACGTAAAGCTTTGGTATGGGATGTGGAAAGGGGATCTCCCAATAGTATTTATGAAGAGCCATGGCAGACTTGTTCTTGTTTAGGCGGTTGGCATTATGATACCAGACTGGAGGAGAACGGCTGGTATAAGAGTGCTTCCGATGTAGTGAAACTATTAGTGGATGTGGTCAGTAAGAACGGTAATTTGTTGCTTAGTGTTCCTCTTCGGGCTGACGGAACTTTCGATGAAAAGGAAGAAGCCATTTTAAATGAATTTGGTAACTGGATGAGTATGAATAAAGAGGCTATTTATGATACACGCCCGTGGAAAGTCTTCGGAGAAGGTCCGATAGCCAATGCTGATATCAAGATTAATGCCCAAGGTTTCAATGAAGGTGCTTACACTAAAGCCACTGCATCTGAAATCCGTTTTACTCAAACCAAGAAATATCTCTATGCTACAGTCCTTGCATGGCCAGAAGAAAAGCAAGTTGTCATTCAATCGCTGGCAACGGGAAGTGAGTTGTATCCTGATAAAATTACTAAAATTGAATTGTTAGGTTATGGAAAGGTATCTTTTACTCGTACAGCGCAAGGAGTTGTTATTGATATGCCTGATGTACAGTTGAATAAGATTGCTCCCGTATTTAAGATAAGATGAAAGAAAATGGATATGAAATGAAAAGATATGGCTATCCGGTAAAGAGATATTGTCAGACAATGGATTTGAAGGATGATCCGGAGCTGATAGCGAAGTATCGGGAGTGCCACAGTAAGGAGAAGTCGTGGCGGGGGATCAGAGAGGGGATCCGTTCAGTTGGTATTTTAGAAATGGAAATATATATATGCGGTAATCGGTTATTCATGATTGTCGAAACTCCTATTGATTTCGATTGGGAATCTGCTATGGCTAAACTTGCGACTTTACCCCGACAGCAGGAATGGGAAGATTTTGTATCGGTATTCCAACAATGCAGGAAAGGGGAACTTGCTAAAGAAAAATGGAGTATGATGGAACGTATGTTTTATCTATATGAATAATTAAAAAAGAGAGGAAAGAGAGGGTGCTGATAAAGTATTCTCTTTTTCCTTAAAATATAATAGAAGGTACATTGAACAATTTAATGATTATGAAATATTTTACTATCATTGCACTGTTGTGCTTATCCTGCATTTCATGTACGATGCAAAACAATTTATTACAATCTCCTAACGGTAAGATAGCCATTGAATATCATGCTGAAAAAGGTTTTTCTGTTATTTATCATAGTGGGCGGGATAAAGTTAAAATGATGTCATTACCTGAAATAGGTCTAAAAACGTCGGATACGGATGATTGCTTTAAATTGATAAGCTCAACTCCTGTAACTTCTGTAGTTGATGATTATGAAATGCTGACTGGTAAACGCAGGCATTGCCATAATGAGGCTAATGAATGTACTTATCGGTTTGAAAATGTCAAAGGACTTCGGGTAGATCTTATTTTCCGGGTTTATAATGATGGTATAGCTTTCCGTTATCATCTTCCTAAAACCAAAGAAGAGATTGTGGTTCTTGATGAGTACACTGCATTTGCTTTTACTCCAGGTATCAAGCGTTGGACACAAAAATTTACTGTAGGTTATGAGGACTTTTATTGGCCAAATACGGACGGCGTTGCAGATAATGAGGGACGTGAGTGGAGTTTTCCAACATTGTTCCAACCTTCGGACAGCGCTTTTGTACTATTAACCGAAGCCAACATATTACGTGATAACACAGGAGCTTATCTTACTAATGCAGCTGATTCTTCTATCTATAAGATAAAATTATCGGATGAACGGTTGATATGCCCATCCGGCTGGTATTCACCTTGGCGTGTCGCTATCATAGGAACATTAGCTGATATTGTCGAATCGACTTTGGTAACTGATGTGAGTGAACCATGTAAAATCCAAGATACCCAATGGATAAAACCTGGATTGGTCTCTTGGATATATTGGGCATATAATCATGGTTCTAAGGATTATCAAATAGTGAAGAAATATATTGATTTTGCCGCAGACTTTGATTTGCCCTATATGTTGATTGATTGGGAATGGGATGCAATGGGGAATGGAGGAAATCTGAATGATGCAATGAACTATTGTAAAGAGAAAAATGTAACTCCTTTGATATGGTATAATTCTTCTACTGCATGGTGTGATCCTACTCCGTTATATCGGTTGAATACCCCGGAAGTGCGTGACAAAGAATTTGAATGGCTAAAAGAAATAGGTATTCAGGGAGTTAAGATAGACTTTTTTGGTGGAGATTCTATAGGTACGATGAATTATTATATTGATTTGCTGGAGGATGCAGCCAGGCATAAATTGTTAGTCAATTTTCATGGGGCAGCTATTCCCAGAGGCTGGCAACGGACATACCCAAACCTGATGAGTGTGGAAGCGGTATATGGGGCCGAATGGTATAATAATAAACCGACATTGACTGATAATGCAGCTTGGCATAATTGTACCTTGCCTTTTACCCGTAATGTGATAGGTCCGATGGACTATACGCCTTGTACATTTACCAATTCACAACATCCACATATCACTACCGATGCGCATGAATTGGCGTTACTTGTTATTTTTGAGTCGGCTCTACAGCATTTGGCAGATCGTCCTGAAGGGTATAGGCAACAACCGGTAGAGGTACAGAACTTTATCAGGTATCTTCCGGTTGCATGGGAGGATACCAGACTGCTGTCCGGTTATCCGGCTGAAAGTGTTGTTATTGCTCGTAAAAGTAAGGATAGTTGGTATATTTCCGGTTTGAATGGTACGGAAAATACAAAATCATTTCGTGTGAATTTGGAGTTTATTAAAGATTCTATTCAGCTTATCCAACTGTTTTCGGATACTACTGATGGGAAACAAATAAAAATTGAAAATTCGGCATTCGATACCAAAGAATTGAATATAGAGTGCCAGCCTCGCGGAGGTTTTGTGGTATGGGTTAAGTTGAGGAAATAGGATAAGGGTAAGTGTTTTTAGCATATAGACAATTGTTTTGATATTGCTATGGAAGTTTTTATTAATGATGATAGATAAGCTTATCCCTTTGAAGAGATAGAATAAAAATAGTTTATGCTGGATTGGTGGAAGGTTAATTAATACTTATTGATAACTAATATAAAGTTAGAGTTTATGAAACGAGAACTTATTTTTACATTCTGTTGTCTGTTGACCACTTTGGTGTGGTCGCAGGAATATCAGCGGACAGAAACAGGCATTAAGGCTTCTATTTTTGGGAAAAAGATAGATGTGGAAGTGCAATGGTTTAATGCTAATAGTCTGCGCGTGTTGAAAATGCCGCATGGGCAATCGGTAGATAAGAAAAGTCTTTCGGTTATTGCAAGACCTGAAAAAACGGTTCTTAAAGTTTCTACGTCGGAAGATGGCAATATTGTAATGAAGAGCCGTTTACTGACGGTGAAACTAGACACAAAAACAGGTGTTCTGATTTATGAAACACGTAATGGGATGCCCCTATTGAAGGAATTGGAGAATGTGAAGGCATTCATACCTGTCAATGACGCAGGGCGGGCTACTTATTCTGTTTACCAAAGTTTTAAAACCGATAAGGATGAAGGGCTTTATGGACTTGGACAACTTCAAAACGGACAGATGATGCAACGTGGAATAGAGAAGTATCTGGTGCAAGGCAATACAGAAGACGTAACTCCTGTTTTTCAGTCGACTAAGGGATATGGTGTATTTTGGGATAATTATGCAGGTACGATGTATGTTGACAATGAAGAGGAAACGTCGTTCCGTTCAGATGTAGGCGATTGTATCGATTATTATTTCATGTATGGCGGTTCGGCTGACGGTGTAATTGCACAGATTCGCTTGCTGACCGGTTCTGTTCCTATGATGCCTTTGTGGAGTTATGGATTTATGCAAAGCAAAGAGCGCTATAAGAGCCAGGATGAAGTGGTAAGTGTTGTGAAGAAATACCGTGAATTGGGCATACCGCTTGACTGTATCATTCAGGATTGGCAATATTGGGGAAGTAACTATTTATGGAATGCAATGGAGTTCCTGAATTACGAGTACCGTGATCCGAAAAGGATGATTGATGAAGTCCACGGCTTGAATGCACACATGATGATTTCCATTTGGTCTTCTTTTGGTCCAAAGACTAAACCTTTCAAGGAACTTGAGAAGGAAGGGTTGCTGATGGATATGGCTACATGGCCCGAATCGGGTGTGGAAGGATGGCCGCCTAACTTTGATTATCCTTCTGGCGTGAAGGTTTATGATCCATATCATCCGAAGGCTCGTGATATTTATTGGAATTACTTGAACAAAGGTATCTTTCAGCTTGGCATGGACGGATGGTGGATGGACTCGACAGAACCTGACCACTTTAACCCCAAAGATTCGGATTTCGACCGACAGACTTATTCCGGTTCCTTCCGTAGCGTACGGAACGCTTTTCCGCTCGTAACAGTAGGCGGAGTGTCTGATCATCAGCGTGCTCTGACTCGCGATAAGCGTGTCATTATCTTGACCCGTTCAGGATTCTTGGGGCAACAACGTTATGGCTCAAATGTATGGACGGGCGATGTAGGATCTTCATGGGATATGTTTCGTAGGCAAATTACTGCCGGGTTGAATTTTTCTCTGACGGGAATGCCGCATTGGAATACTGACCTTGGCGGATTCTTTGCCGGTTCTTATAACAATAGCTTGGGAGGTGGAACGGCTACAAAAAATCCTATGTTCCATGAATTGTATGTGCGTTGGGCGCAATTCGGTGTATTTTGTCCAATGATGCGTAGTCACGGGGCTGATGCACCTCGCGAAATTTTCCTCTATGGTAAAGCTGGTGAGCCGGTGTATGATGCATTGGTTGATGCTATAAAACTCCGTTATTCGTTGATGCCTTATATCTATTCTACATCTTGGGAAGTAAGTCATCGTAATTCCACGTTTATGCGGGCACTATTCATGGATTTTCTCAGTGATCCTAAGACATGGAACATGGGCAGTGAGTATATGTTTGGATCATCCTTTTTGGTGGCACCTGTATTACATGCCCAATACACTCCTGAGCAGGCACAGCAAATCTTGAAAGAGAATGAAGGGTGGGGCTGCAAAGCGCAGGAGTCTGATATCCCTCTATTGTCTGTCGATTTTACTCAGTCTAAAGAAATGGAACTATATTTGCCTGCCGGTAGCCAATGGTATGATTTTTGGACGAACGAAGTGGCAGAAGGTGGGCAGAAGCTGAAGGTGACGACTGTGTTCAATCGTATTCCGCTTTATGTACGTGCTGGAAGCATCGTGCCGTTAGGTCCCGATGTGCAATACGTGACCGAGAAGAAATGGGACAATCTCAAGGTTTGTGTTTATCCTGGTGCCGATGGTAATTTTGTGCTTTATGAGGATGAAGGCAATAACTATAATTACGAAAACGGTGCTTATACTGAAATTCCGATGACTTGGAATGATGCCAAGCGGACATTGACTATTGATGCACGCCGTGGCTGCTATGAAGGGATGCTGGATGAGCGGAAATTTACAGTTCGAATGCCGGATGGAAGTGAAAAGACAGTGCTTTATAAAGGGAAAAAAATAAATGTGAAATTTTAGTAGGCCACATGATTTTTGAGAACTAGTTTCTTCTAGTAAAGAAAGCCCTCGAAATCGGATAATTTCGAGGGCTTTTGTCTGTTTCTATACGGAAACTTGTGCGCGTGATAGGACTCGAACCTACACGTCTCACGACACCAGATCCTAAGTCTGGCGTGTCTACCAATTTCACCACGCCCGCGGATTACAACAACAAATTTGCCCCGAG
>ENA-OPIV01000174-OPIV01000174.1-human-gut-metagenome-genome-assembly--contig:-NODE-174-length-12095-cov-2.109103_pt1 | contig 12095 bp, 11 predicted proteins | sample MGYA00241408_ERZ501646 | MGnify/ENA primary metagenome ERZ501646 (study PRJEB25962, sample SAMEA2042368) | human gut metagenome | biome: human gut; feature: human-associated habitat; material: faeces...
TCTCTCATTGAGTAGGTTTGTTTCTCAATTGCGATGCAAAGGTACGGCTTTTTTTTGAATATGCAAATTATACAAGAACTTTTTTTCAAAAAATCTGCGTTTTTTGCAATTTCTCTTTAAAATCGAGCATTTTGATGGCAGTTATTGCACATTCATCCCCTTTATTTCCTAATCTTCCACCGGCACGGTCTTCTGCTTGTTGCATAGTATTGGTAGTAATCAAACCATAGATTACAGGAATATCTCCTTCGGCATTCAGTTGGGCAATACCTTGAGTGGTACCGGCACATACATAATCAAAGTGCGGAGTATCGCCACGAACTACGCAGCCTATTGCAATCACTGCATCTACTTTTCCACTTTTTATCATTTGTGCAGAACCGAAAGTCAGTTCAAAACTGCCGGGTACTGTTTGTACTAAAATATTTTTATCTTTTGCGCCATGTTTCTTCAAGGTACTTATGGCTCCTTCCAATAGGGGGCCGGTAATGTTATTGTTCCATTCGGATACTACGATACCGAAACGCATATTTTCTGCATTAGGAACTGAATTGAAATCGTAATCAGATAAGTTATGATACGCTGTTGCCATTGTTTTTTAGTTTTAGTGGTTTAATAAAAGAAAGAGGTTATCTGTACACAGGTGCAGACAACCTCTTTATATCATTAAGGTATATTCTTTTCTTATTTGATGGATGCACGTTCGATGTACTTATCAATGTCCATTGACTGGTAAGAATTGAAGTATTTTTCTTTCACCAAAGTGTATGCTTTAACAGCTTCACTATTCTTGCCCAACTTTTCGAACAATTGACCAGCTTGGATCAAATAGATAGGACTCAATGCCTGGCTGTCTGCTTTATCCGCTGCTTTCAGCAAAGTTCCTGCAGCTTTGTCCAATTGTCCCATTTCAGCATAACAGTTACCGATAGTTCCCAAAATGGCAGGGCTCACCAGCTGGTCTTTAGCGCTGAATTTATCCAGATATTTCACTGCATCTTCATATTTACCCAACTGTGCATAGCAGATACCTGCATAAGCATTGGCCAAATTACCAGCAGCGGTTCCACTGAATTCATCTGCTACTTTCAGAAAACCCTTGTAACCGATACTGTCACCATTCAATGCGGTTTCAAAGTTATCAGCTCCGAAATATTGTTCTCCTTTAAATAAAGCTTCTGATGCTTTTACTTCATTGGGGTCAGAAATAAAATGCTTATATCCCATGAAACCAGCTATGATAATCACTACTGCTGCAATAGTTCCAAGGATTCTTCCTTTGTACTTGATAAGGAATGCTTCTGAGGTACTCAGTGCTTCTTCCATATCTAATGGGTCCTGAGTGTGTTTTTGTTCTGCCATTTTTATATTTACTTTTTTATTATTTTTCGGATATTCTTTTTCGGTCAGCAAAAGTAGTTCATTTCTATGTATTAATGAAATTTACGGGCATATTTTTTTAGTTTTTCCCGTTTTTATCTCTAATTTTGTATCCTCAATTAAATAGAAGTTCTATGATACTGAAACGCATCTCGATATTGAATTATAAAAACCTGGAGCAGGCGGAATTGGAATTCTCGCCGAAGATGAATTGTTTTATCGGACAAAACGGTATGGGGAAGACAAATTTGCTGGATGCGGTTTATTATCTTTCTTTTTGTAAGAGTGCCACTAATCCTATTGATTCGCAAAATATCCGTCATGAAGGAGAATTCTTTGTAATTCAGGGCTTCTATGAAACAGATCAAGGTGAGCCGGAAGAGGTATATTGTGGATTGAAACGTCGTCAGAAAAAGCAATTCAAGCGGAATAAAAAGGAATATAACCGTTTATCGGATCATATTGGCTTTATTCCCCTTGTAATGGTGTCTCCTGCTGATGCGGAGCTGATTGCAGGAGGTAGTGACGGGCGCCGTCGTTTTATGGATGTGGTGATATCGCAATATGATAAGGAATATTTGGATGCGCTGATACGTTATAATAAAGCATTGACGCAGCGTAATGCTTTGTTGAAATCGGAACAGGAATTCGATGAGGAATTAATGCTGGTATGGGAGGAGATGATGGCATCTGCGGGTGAGGTCGTCTTTAAGAAGCGTAGTGAGTTTATTGCTGAGTTTATACCTACTTTCCAGTCTTTTTATTCTTATATCTCTCAAGATAAAGAGAAAGTGAATCTGGCGTATGAATCTCATGCTATGAGTGGGGGATTGCTGGATATTATCAAGGAGAGCCGTCGGCGCGACCGTGTAATGGGATATTCGTTGAAGGGAGTTCATAAAGATGACTTGATTATGCAGTTGGGGGATTTTCCGATAAAGCGGGAGGGGTCACAAGGACAAAACAAAACTTATCTTATCGCCTTGAAATTAGCTCAGTTTGACTTTTTGAAGAAAACGGGCGGCAATACTACTCCTTTATTGTTGTTGGATGATATTTTTGATAAACTGGATGCTTTTCGTGTGGAACAGATTGTAAAACTGGTAGCCGGAGATCGTTTTGGGCAGATTTTCATTACGGATACCAATCGGGATCATTTGGATAAAATATTGAAGAAGATAGAAAGAGAATACAAAGTCTTTGCTGTAGAAGATGGAGAAGTGACAGAAAGAAAGGAAATGGCTGAATGAAACGTAATGATGCGGAACAAATAGGGGAAATGATTCGGAAATTCTTCCGGCAGAATGCTTTGGAGGCGCCACTGAACGAGTATCGTCTGATACAGGCATGGAAAGATGTGGTGGGACCTGCCATTACTAAATATACGAGTAATCTTTATATTAAGAATCAAATTCTTTATGTACATCTCACTTCATCCGTGCTTCGTCAAGAGTTGATGATGGGGCGTGATTTATTGGTGAAAAATCTGAATAAGCAGGTCGGCGCACAAGTGATAGTCAATATTATTTTCCGTTGACAGGATGGTCTTCTGCTGTTTCTTTGGTATTCCCGAAGTTTCCTGCAATACTTCTTGTCAGGTGCGGATTTTAACGGATTTTTCTTATCTTTCTCGTAAAGTCCGCACTTGAAGAAGTGTAATGTGTAAGAGTAGCTTATGGAACAGTTCGTATCACGATAGATTCTATTTCAATATTCCATTCTCAGTCCAGACTTCATCCATTCTCCGGTCGAAAGGTTCGACAGGCAGCTTTTCGTTTATTTGAAAGTTATAACATATACCTATATTATAGGAATGAAGAAGAGGCAGTAATTTGTCATAATATCCTTTTCCTCTTCCCAACCGGTTACCTCGGGCATCAAAAGAAACACCCGGTATAATGGCGAGGTCTATTTTCTCATACGCTGTAAATGCTTCTCCCGTCGGTTCCTCTATGTGATAAGCCTCACCGGTTTTCAGGTTTTGCCTGCCTGTATAAATACGAAGTTCCAACTCATCTCCTTTAACTACCGGCAGCAAAACTGTTTTCTGCCGGTGCCATTTTTCAACGAAGTCATGTGTCTGTACTTCATCATCCAATGAATAATAGAGCAAAACGGTACGGGCCGATGCAAACTTGGGATGCTGTTCCAGTTTCTCAAGCAAAGCAGCGGACTTCGTTATTAATTCGGTGATGCCGTGACGGCGCTTTTCTTGCGCTATCTGCTTGCGCAGTTGTTTTTTTAGTTCCTTCATCGCTTACTTTTGGTTCTATGGGTTGTTCGGGAGCTTTGGGAAATGATTCACCTTTATCCAATACTTCCAATGCTTTGAGGACAGTCTTGTCGCTCTTGTTCAAGTATTCTATATAAGCTTCCATGCCCAGCATGTTATAAATGATGTTTCCGTATAAATTTGTTTCAAACAGTTTCTGTGATTTATACATCAATATGTTGCGACGTTTTAGCCCTTTGTTCTCAGCGAAACGGGCGAATTGTTCCAAAATATTCTGATGTTTCAAATATTGCAGCAGGCTTTCCTCTGTTTCATATTTTTGCATTTCGGCACGGTGGTTGTCCGTATACTGGAAAGCAAACTGGATGGTCAGTCCGCGATTAACAGCCATGCGATAATAGGAAGTCATGCCGGTAGTATCCTGTGGTACAAAGATATCGGGCATAATACCTCCACCTCCATATACAGGACGGCCTAAAGAAGTTTCAAAGATTTGGCTTTGATCCTGCTTGATACTGTCTTGTGAGAAAAATTCTCCGTGTTCGTAACGGGTCAGGATATCCATTTCATAATTTGCGTCATTACCTTTTACATACGGTTTCTGTATGCAGCGTCCTGACGGAGTATAGTAACGGGCAATTGTCAGACGGATGGCTGAACCATCGCTGAAGTCGATAGGTTGTTGTACCAGCCCTTTTCCGAAAGAGCGGCGCCCGATGATTGTCCCCCGGTCATTGTCTTGGATAGCTCCGGCAAAAATTTCGCTGGCAGAAGCCGAACCTTCGTCCATCAATACGACAATGGGCATTTTCTGGCTGCTTCCGGTTCCGTTGGATGTATAGTTCTCGCGTGGAGACTTGCGTCCCTGTGTATAAACGATGAGTCTGTTTTTGGGTAAGAATTCGTTTACCATCTGAATTGCTGCACCCATATATCCACCGGTATTACCGCGTAAGTCGATGACCACTCCTTCGCAGTTTGCCTGATTTAGCTTGGCTAATGAAATCAATAATTCGGGATAAGTCGTTTCACCGAATTTGTTTACTTTTATGTAACCGAATTTGTCATTCAGCATATAGGCGGCATCTACACTCTTTACCGGTATGTCACCACGAACAATGGTGAAATGTAAAGTTTCTTTTTCTCCCGGACGAAAAACGCCAAGTTTTACCTCACTGCCTTTGGGACCTTTCAGTCTTTTCATGGATTCATAGTTGGTGACAATTTTTCCTACAAAGGCACTGTCATCCACTTCTATGATGCGGTCTCCTGCCATCAGACCCACTTTTTCTGATGGTCCGCCTTGGATGACATTGTTTACATGGATGGTATCTTGCTGGATGGTAAACTGGATACCGATTCCGCTGAAACTTCCTTTTAAATCAGAATTTACAGCTTCCAGGTCTTTTGCCGGAATATAAGAAGAGTGGGGGTCCAGCTCACCTAGAATTTGCGGCATAGCATCTTCCACCAGTTCACCCATGTTCACTGTATCTACATATTGGTCGTCAATGATACGCAACAATGCATTCAGTTTGTTGGATGAAGTATTAATGATACCTAATTTGTTTCCTGAAAAGTGGTTGGCGTAAAAAGTTCCAATCAATATTCCGGTTACGATGCTTACTGCAACGATTACCGGCATAAAACGGGATGTTCGATTTTTGCTCATATCTTTATTTGCTATTATTCATTGGGATTGATATAGATTACTTCAATATTTGCGCGTTTCAATAAATCAAGCCCGTCTTCCAAACGGTATTTTTCTGAGTAAACTACACGTTTGATTCCTGCTTGGATGATGAGTTTGGCACATTCTATGCAAGGAGATGCGGTGACGTACATGGTTGCTCCGTCGCTGCTGTTGTTGCTTCGTGCTATTTTGGTGATAGCATTCGCTTCGGCGTGTAGTACGTAAGGCTTGGTGACTCCGTTGTCATCTTCGCATACATTTTCGAATCCTGCAGGAGTTCCGTTATATCCGTCGGAGATGATCATCTTGTCTTTTACGATCAATGCTCCTACTTGACGGCGTTCACAGTATGAATTTTCCGCCCAAATACTGGCCATGCGGATGTATCGTTTGTCGAGTTTGAGTTGTTTCTCTTCTTTCGTTTCCATTATTTCAGTCTTGCTTATTATGTGCAAATTGAATATAAGTTTTTTTCCCTTCGGGAGCTAGCAATAAAACATTGCTGTCACCTTGATAAAATATTGCATTATTCAATGCTTCTATGAACTCGTTGTTATAGCTTGTTGAAGGCGGAGTCTTGGTAAAGTTTATGTTTACTGTCCGGTCTTTTCCGTCCGCTTGCCATGTGCCTTCAATGGTTCCATTTTGTATGCTTCCTGTAAAAGTACCATCCGCTTTGAAAGTGATGTTGAAACCATGAATGATATCCAAGGCTTTTCTTCCTTCGGTTGCGATAGTCTTATCCGGATTGTGTGCCATTGCATTGTATTTGGGCTCTCCGTTCCGTTTGTCCCAATTTGCTTTACCATAGAAATCCACTACATGCCATGTGCCGCTTGCAAAGATTTCCTCTACATCGTCTTCATTGTTGCAACTCCATAAGAAAGGGAGTAGCATTAGTATATAAAGAATAGACTTTAGTTTCATATTGTTTGGTTTTTTAGTTGATGATTCCATTTCTTTTCAGCAAGGCATGGATACTGGGTTCTTGTCCACGGAAGCGTTTGTAAAGGGTCATCGGATGTTCCGTTCCTCCTTTCGAGAGAATATTCTCCCGAAAAGAAGCGGCGACTTCCTGGTTGAAGATTCCTTTTTCCTTGAATAAGGAGAAGGCATCCGCATCCAGTACTTCCGCCCATTTATAACTGTAGTATCCGGCAGAATATCCCCCCGCCATAATATGTGAGAACTGTACGGACATGCAGGTGTCTTCCACTCCGGGCAGTACTTGCGCTTTTTTCCATGCTTCTTTTTCATAAGCGCGGACATCTCCGTCAAATGTTTCCCGGCGGGTGTACCATGCCATATCCAGCAAGCCGAAACTTACTTGACGCAGGCAGGCATAGGCCACATTGAAATTGGATGCATCTACAATCTTTTGGATCAGTTCGGCAGGAATGGGTTCTCCCGTCTGATAATGTCTGGCGAATGTATTGAGAAATTCTTTTTCTGTGGCGAAATTTTCCATAATTTGTGATGGAAGCTCCACAAAATCCCAATATACGCTGGTACCACTCATGGTTGAATAGGTGGTATTGGCAAACATTCCGTGCAAGGCGTGTCCGAATTCGTGTAGAAAAGTGTTTACTTCTGAGAAAGTCAGCAATGCCGGTTTCCCAGCCGATGGCTTGGTGAAGTTCATGGTAACGGATACGTGGGGACGGCTGTTGACTCCGTTTTCTATCCACTGCTCCTTATAGCTGGTCATCCATGCGCCCGAACGTTTTCCGGCACGGGGGTGGAAATCTGTATAAAGTACAGCCAGGAAACTTCCGTCTTTGTCGAATACTTCATAAGCTTTTACATCGGGATGATAGACCGGAATTTCTTTATTTTCTTTAAATGTGATGCCATACAGACGGGTAGCCAGACCGAATACACCTTTCTCTACTTGGCTCAGCTCAAAATAAGGACGCAGCTCTTCTTCATTCAGATTGAATTTCTTATTTTTCAGCTTTTCTGAATAATAGGCCCAATCCCATGGCATCAGCTGGAAATCATTGCCTTCCATTTCGCGTGCCAATGCTTCAACTTCTGCCACTTCCTTTAGGGCGGCAGGGGTATAGGCATCCAGTAATTGGTTGAGCAGTTTGTATACGGCATCACTCGTTTCGGCCATGCGCTTTTTCAGTTTATACTCGGCAAAAGTGGAGAAGCCTAGTAAATGAGCCAGTTCCATGCGAATGTTTACCAATTGCTTGATGATGTCCACATTGTTGTATTCGTTATTGTGTGTACATTGGGTATTATAAGCCATATAGACTTCTCTGCGCAGTGAACGGTCATCACAATATTTCATGAAAGGAACAAAACTGGGAGCATCCAATGTAATGATGCTGCCTTCTTTTCCCTTATCCTTTGCTGTTTGAGCATAACTTTCCAATGAACTTTCGGGTAATCCTTCCAATTGTTTTTCCGTCAAAGCCAATTCGTAGTTATTTGTTTCTTTCAACAGATTCTGAGAAAAACGTAAGGTCAATATGCTTAATTCGGTATTCAGTTGGCGGAACTTTTCTTTTGCCTCACCGGTCAGGTTGGCACCGCTTCTTACAAAACCATCGTATGTCTTTTGCAGCAGTTGGGCGTCTTCACCTTTCAGTTGTAACTGGTCTTTTTGTTCGTATACGGCTTTTATACGAGCAAAAAGTTTTTCATTCAGACTGATGTTGTTGCTGTGTTCGGACAGTACGGGCATCATTTTTTCTGCCAATTCCTGCATCTCGTCACTGGTCTCGGCACTCATCAAATTGCCGAAAACAGTAGTTACACGGTCTAGCAACGCACCTGATTTTTCCAAAGCAACAATGGTATTTTGGAAAGTCGGTGCTTCGGGATTATTGACAATTGCATCAATTTCCTCATTTTGTTCTTTCATTCCTTCCAACAAGGCAGGTTCATAATGTTCTATCTTGATAAGATGGAACGGAGCCGTGTCATGAGGGGTGTTATAGGGTTTTAAAAATGGATTTTTATTTTCAGTCATAGCACTATTTTATTTGACTTACAAATTTGCTAAAAAAAAGCATCACTATCCTCATTCTATTTACTTATTTAACAAAGTATATTAAATAGTTAGGTTAAAAATAAAAAAGCACAAGCAGAAATGCCTATGCTTTTCATTTTTATGGGGTTTTACCTGATTATTTATTCTTTTCAGTCAGTTTTTCCAACGCCGGAATGGAGATTTCCTTTCTGCTGAGTTGTACCAATCCCTGTTCCTGTAAATCATTCAGCACTTTTGACACATTGATTCGTGTCTCATCAATCAAACTCGCCAAATCCTCCATTTTGATTTTAAGGATTTTTTTCCCTTCGGGCTTCATGGAGCGCAGCACTAAAAAATTCAGTATTTTTTCTTCTGTATTACCTATGTGGCTGTTCCATAATTTTTCGTATGCCACTTGTGCTCTATTACTCAGAATATTTAAATAGTTAAGGCGGAAGATTTCGTAGTTGTTCAGTTCATTCAATACAAATAACTTGTCTATGGTAACTATGTTAATATCTGTACGTGCTTTGTAAGTCGCTGTATAGTTGGTTTGCATGCCGAATAATGAATAGGGCTCTATAACGAAAGGACTTCCAAAAGTTTCAAATAAGGCGTATGAATGTTGGTTATCGGTTGTTTGGGAGATTATCTCCCCATTTAAGAGAAAGATTAATTGAGTGCAAGGTGCACCTTGTTCCACAATGATATCATCGGCGTTGTATTTACGAAAATGTAGCTTTACCTTGCCTATGATATTGGTGAAGTCATTTTTACATAATCCCTGGAAGAGAGGGAGTTGTAAAAGTGTATCATACATTGTAATTTCCATAAGTTCTGTTGTTCGTTAAGTTATAGTTTAACATACAAAGGTAACGATAAAACGAGATTTATTATTTATAGGTGGAAGAACTTTTATTTTTTTTATTGTTTCTTACCGTCTCCTAATGTTTAAAAGCAGAATACTTGCGGACTGTATAAAAAATAAATATATTTGCATTCAAAAAAGGAGGAGTTTATGTTTGGATCATTTGATTTTCAAGAATTTTTAAGTGCGTTTATTGTGCTTTTTGCTGTCATTGATATTATCGGATCTATTCCTATTATATTGAATCTTAAGCAGAAAGGGAGAAATGTCAATGCTAATAAAGCTACCGGCATTTCTTTTGCTTTATTGATAGGTTTCTTTTATGCAGGGGATATGATGCTGAAGTTATTTCAAGTTGATATTGCTTCGTTTGCCGTGGCGGGTGCTTTTGTTATTTTTCTCATGTCTTTGGAAATGATTCTGGATATCGAGATATTCAAGAATCAAGGTCCTATCAAGGAAGCGACTTTAGTCCCCTTGGTTTTTCCGTTATTGGCTGGTGCGGGAGCGTTTACTACGTTGCTTTCCCTACGTTCGGAGTATGCTCCTGTAAATATTGTTGTAGCCTTGATATTGAATATGGTTTGGGTTTATGTAGTGTTGAAGTTGACAGATCGCATCGAACGTTTCTTGGGTAAAGGTGGAATTTATGTTATTCGTAAGTTTTTTGGAATCATTTTGTTGGCAATATCAGCGCGTTTATTTACTGCTAATCTGACTTTATTGATAGAGCAGTTTCAGAAAGCTCAGTAATATGCTGTTTTTTTACAGATAATAATGTCGGAACTCACCATAGATATTTTATTGGAAACCAACTGCTTTGTGTTGAATGGATATTAATCTGTGGTGAGTTCCGGTATCATTCCATTTGAATGGTAGCTGTTTGATATTTTGATACGCTCCTTTGGTGTCTATTTCTCGTTGATGATGAATTTCTTCATTCCGTCTGTAAAATAAGTTTCATATTTATCTCCTTCGCCTGAGCAAATAAAATAAGCATCCAGTTCAGGATGTGCTTCACAAAATGCTTTGGCTGAGTCCAGTCCCATCACCATGAAAGCAGTGGCGTATGCATCGGCACTGGCGCAATCTTTTGCAATGACAGTGGATGACAGGATACTATGTTGTACTGGATATCCGGTGCGTGGGTCTATGGTATGTGCATATTTCTTTCCACCTTTGTAATAGAAATTACGATAATTCCCTGATGTTGCCATACCTACATCACTAATGGCAAGCACAGTCTGTAACTCCTGGTTTACTGACAAGGAGTCATCTACAGGTTTGTTTATGCCGATACGCCAAGCGTTCATTTTGGAATTTTTGCCTCTTACCACTACTTTTCTTCGGGTTTTCTCCGCGAACCACTACTTCACCGCCTATATCTACCATATAGTTTTTTATCCCTTTACGTTCCAATAGCCTTGCTACTGCATCTACTCCGAATCCCTTGGCTATAGCGCTGCAATCCAGCATTATACGAGGGTCTTTTTTCATTATCCGGTTGTTCTGTAAATCTATTTTTTGATATCCTATCATTTGGCGTAAGCTGTCCACTATCAGTGAATCCACTCCTGTAGATTTTTTGAATCCGAATCCCCATGCATTTACCAAAGGTGCGACGGTGATATCAAAGGCTCCATGGGTTTCATCGGATATTTTCTTTGAGAGATGGAATACATGTACGAAAAAACTGTCAACTTCCGTCTTTTCATTGTGGTTTACGCGGGTGATTACGGAATTCGGATTGAAAGGAGAGAGGGAGTTGTCCACTTTCTTCAGTTCAGTTTCTATTTCTTCTTTCAGATTATCTTCGGACTGGTAGGTGATTTTGTATACTGTACCGAATACAAAGCCTTCATCCGTACGGAAAGGGGCTTGCTTTTTTAGAATAATAATTGTTCCTATTATCAGAATTGCTAGAAACGGCAATTGCCATGCTAATTTTTTTTTATTCATACCTGTATTTTAGTTAAGAAAGAAATAAATGTTCTATTAAAATTTTAACGCCGATAATAATCAAAACCAAACCTCCCCATAATTCCATGCGCAGGTTGAAACGCTTGCCGCAAAATACACCTATCAGACTTCCTAATGTTGAGATAACAAAAGAGGTAAAGCCGATGATGACAATAGGAGAAAGAATAGAAGTGAAAGAGTTTATTCCTACAAAAGCAAATGATATACCGATGGCCAAAGCATCAATGCTGGTTGCTATAGCCGGCGTAACAACCACTTTTAATTTAGTGGGGTCGAAGCAGCGTTTGTCTTCATTGCTGAAGCTCTCTTTTATCATACGCCCTCCCAAAAAGGCCAATAACCCAAAAGCGATCCAATGGTCATAATCCTCTATCAGGTGACTGAATCGGCTGGCGGCAAAACAACCGATAAGCGGCATGACAGCCTGGAAAAGGCCGAAGAAGAATGCCATAATAAAAAAAGTGCGCCAGCAAATGCGACGCATGATAATTCCGCTTGTTATGGAAACTGTGAAACAGTCCATAGCAAGACTGATGGCAAGGAGCCATATTTCTAAAGTTGTCATTGGTTAAAATGGTAATTTGTATATTAAACTGTATGTTACTCCTAAGTTAGTCGAGTTGTTTTTTCCAAAACCGGGAATATACCAAGGCTCGGTGTGTTCCGCCTTTTTTATGTTCATGCGTATACGGTAACGTAGTGACCATCCCATGTAGAAATTCTTGTACACATTTACCTTTATTCCTGCCAGCAGTTCTGCCCAGGTTACTGTGGTTTTAATTCCGTTGTAACTGAAAGGTATTTCAGGAAATCCCCATGTAGGATCCTTCATTGTCGGAGCATCTACATCGTATGAAAAAGAGGTGAATCCGTAACGTATGCCTCCATATAGAAAACCAGGCAGATAGGGCTTCTTGAAAAAGAAGTTGTAGTTCATGCCTATGCGGAAATAAGG
>ENA-OPIV01000187-OPIV01000187.1-human-gut-metagenome-genome-assembly--contig:-NODE-187-length-10976-cov-3.714795_pt1 | contig 10976 bp, 9 predicted proteins | sample MGYA00241408_ERZ501646 | MGnify/ENA primary metagenome ERZ501646 (study PRJEB25962, sample SAMEA2042368) | human gut metagenome | biome: human gut; feature: human-associated habitat; material: faeces...
GAAAGGACACAAATATGAAGTATGATACAAGAGCCTGCAAATTCAACATGGACACCGGGTGCGTGGAGCTGCTGCTCTGGGATGGGAGAAAAGTTTCCATTGACTGCACCGGGGTCGAGGATGCACTGGATGTGACCATGGCGCAGAGGTCAGAACTGGATTATCTTATCTATAATGACCCGCTGGGCTATGCCGATTTGATTCTGAACGGTGACCCGGAGGAATATTTGAAGAATGTGGCCGGGAGCCATGGGTTAGAAATCTGAATGAATGCTGGACATTACCGCTTTTTTGAGCTGGTGATGTCCAGCATTTGTTATTTGGTGTTGCCCGATCAATTTTAATGGAATCTTTATACTTCTACAATTTTCTTTACGGCTCCTTTATCTATTCCATGCTAATCTTTATGCACACGGATAGGTAAAGGAGCTTTTATGATTCAATATCCTCGTTACAAGCGGCACCGTTTTTCTTCTTTTCAGGTCATTATTGCAGGGTTTGCGGCAGTTGATCTGGTGGGCGCGTTGCTTCTGATGCTTCCGATTGCTGCACAGCAGCGGTGCGTTACACCGTTCCATGAGGCACTATTTACCTCCACCTCTGCCCTTTGTGTGACCGGGCTTGTGGTTCAGGATACCGGCAGCTACTGGTCGGCATTCGGGCAGAGTGTGATCCTTCTTCTGATCCAGATCGGAGGACTGGGTGTCATTACGGTGGGCGCTGCCTTTGCGCTGCTTTCCGGGCGAAAGATCTCCCTCAAGCAGCGCAGCACGATGCAGGAAGCTACGGCTGCCCCGCAGATGGGCGGCATCGTGCGGCTGACAGGCTTTATTCTGCGGATCACCGCCCTGTTTGAATTGGTCGGTGCTGCACTGCTGCTGCCGACATTTTGCGCCGATTATGGATTGCGCGGGATCTGGTATGCCCTGTTTCATTCCATTTCGGCGTTCTGCAATGCCGGTTTTGACCTGCTGGGAACAGAGGGTGCAAAATTTGTTTCGCTGACACGGTATGCAGGGAACCCATTGCTTACCACAGTGATCGCTGCCCTGATCGTCTTTGGCGGCCTTGGCTTTCTGACATGGGAGGACATTTGTACATACCGCCTTGACTTTCACCGCTATCGGATGCAGAGCAAGGTGATCCTTGTCACAACGGCGTTTCTTCTGGTGCTGCCGTCGCTGTACTTTTATTGCTTCGAGTTCACGGCAGGCTCTGCCCGGCAGCGCATTTTATTGTCGATGTTCCAATCCGTTACCCCCCGTACTGCCGGCTTTAACACCACTGATCTTGCTGCGATGGGCAGCACTTCACAGGCATTGATGGTGGTTCTGATGCTGTTGGGCGGTTCGCCCGGCTCCACGGCAGGCGGCATGAAAACCACAACAGTTGCCGTTCTGCTGGCCAATATGTGGGCGACCTTCCGCCGCAGAGAAGATGCCGAATTTTTCGGGCGGCGCATAGATGGTTCTGCGGTCAAGAATGCTGCCACGATCGCAGGGATGTATTTGACGCTGTTCTTCCTCGGAGCCTTTGTCATTGCTACGGCAGAGCAGCTGCCGATGTCGGTCTGTTTGTATGAGACTGCTTCGGCTGTGGCAACGGTAGGTCTGACATTGGGCATCACGCCGCAGTTGGGGGTCCTTTCGCAGGGGGTGCTGATCGCACTGATGTTTTTGGGACGTGTTGGTGGATTGACGTTGATCTATGCGGCATTTGGCAGCAGCCCTGCCCACTCTCGTCTGCCGCAGGAGAAGATCGCAATCGGATAAAGGAGACAAGTATGAAATCGATTCTTTTGATTGGGCTTGGCCGTTTTGGCCGCCATATTGCGCAGGAACTGAATGAGCTGGGTCATCAGGTCATGGCGATCGACAGCAATGAGGACCGTGTGAACGCTGTGCTTTCCTATGTGACGAATGCACAGATCGGTGACAGCACCAGCGAATACTTTCTGCGCTCCCTTGGTGTCGGCAATTTTGATGTATGTATCGTAACCATCGGCGGCAATTTTCAAAGCTCGCTGGAAACAACATCGCTGCTCAAGGAGTTAGGCGCAAAGCTTGTGGTCTCGCGTGCAGAGCGGGATGTACAAGCCAAGTTTCTGCTGCGCAACGGTGCGGATGAAGTGGTCTACCCGGAAAAGCAGCTGGCAAAGTGGGCAGCGATCCGATACAGCTCCGAACACATTCTGGATTATATCGAGCTGCAGGACGACCACGCCATCATGGAAGTGACCATTCCGCCGGAATGGATGGATCGCACGATCGGTGAGATCAATATCCGAAAAAAGTATAATATCAACATTCTTGCGCTGAAAAAAGACGGAAAGCTCGATATGAACATCACGCCGGATACGCAGCTGTGCCGGGATGAAAGTATGCTGGTTTTGGGAAAATACGCATCGATCCAGAAGTGTTTCCGGCTCTGAAAAGATAGGACGGATCATATGGATGTCGTTTTGTTACTGATGGTTCTTGGAGTCATGTTGAGCGGTTTCCGGGCAGCAGATGCACTGGATCACATGCGGAAGGAGATCATTCGACAGGAAGGAAAAAGACGTGGCTGGTGGTCGTGACCATCAAATTGTGCTATACTGTGGGCAAGGCAGGTGATTTTTATGAATCAGAACGACCCACCCACTGAACATATTCTGGCGTGTCTGTCGTCCTCTCCCTCCAATGCAAAGATCGTGCGGACGGCAGCAACGATGGCAAAGGCGTTTGGAGGGACCTTTACAGCTCTGTATGTCCGGACTCCGGATTCGGATCAGATGGGAAAAGAAGACTGTCGGCGCTTGCAGCAGCACATTCGTATGGCAGAGCAGGCAGGTGCCGATATTTCTACCATCTACGGAGATGACATTCCGCAGCAGATCGCAGAGTTTGCCCGCATCTCCGGCATTACAAAAATCGTACTGGGGAGCTCCAGCGTACATCGCCGCCATTTCTGGAGTGGACCGTCACTGACTGAAAAATTGACGCTGACTGCACCCAATCTGGATATTTATATCATCCCGGATGCTTCTGCAGAGAACGGCTACGGTTCAGGACGGAAGCTGTTCACCCGTCCGCTTCTGCCGTCTGTCCGTGATCTGCTGATCACCGCAGGCATCCTGAGCTGCATCACGCTCATCGGCTTCTTTTTCTTACAACTGGACTTTGCACGCTATAATATTATTATGCTCTATATGCTGGGGGTGCTGTTCACCGCATTGTGTACCAGCGGCTACACCTGCGGTGTGCTGGGGTCCGTTGCCAGTGTTGCGCTATACAATTTTTTCTTGACGGAACCGCGCCTGACATTCCATGCGTATGACCCCGGTTATCAGGTCACATTTGCCCTGATGCTGACCTCTGCAATCATTACCTGTACGTTGACGACACGGCTGAAAGACCATGCAAAAATGTCCGCGCAGGCAGCATTCCGGACAAAAATACTGTTTGACACAAATCAGCTTTTACAGAGAGCAAAAAGCGAGGAAGAAATCCTCTCTCAGACAGCGTCCCAGTTGATGAAGCTGCTGAACCGGAGCCTGATCGTTTACCCGGAACAAAACGGAGATCTTGGGTCAGAACAGGTTTTTGAGATGGATGGGGAAGTGCCGTGTAACATCTTTTCTGCACCGGAAGAACGTGATGCAGCAAACTGGACGTTTGCCAACAAAAAGCGTTCCGGCGCAGGCACGGATAGCTACCCGGATGCAAAGGGGCTTTATCTTGCGCTTCGGACCGGAGGCGGCGTGTTTGGAGTGATCGGGATCGATCTGTCCGAAAAACCGCTGGATGCCTTTGAAAACAGTGTGCTGCTTTCCATTCTGGGCGAAGGTGCGCTGGCCATCGAAAACCGCAGAAATGCGCTGGAAAAAGAGCAGGCAACAGTGCAGGCAAAAAATGAAGAGCTGCGGGCAAACCTGTTGCGCACGATCTCCCATGACCTGCGCACCCCGCTGACCTCCATTTCCGGCAACGCCAGCAATCTGCTTTCCAACGGAGAAACGCTGGATACAGAGACCCGGAACAAGATCTGCACCGATATTTTTGACGATGCACAATGGCTGATCGGTCTGGTGGAAAATCTGCTTTCCATCACCCGCATTGAAGATGGGCGGATGAATCTGCAGATCTCGCCGCAGCTGATGGACGAAATGATCGAAGAAGCACTGCATCATGTCAACCGGAAAAGCTGCGAACACACCATCACAACACAGTATGGGGACGAGATCCTCTTGGTCAATGTGGATGCACGGCTGATCATGCAGGTCGTTGTCAATCTGGTGGATAACGCCATCAAATACACCCCCGTGGGCTCGGTCATTCAGATTTCGGCTTACCGGAAAGACCATCAGGTCGTAGTGGACGTTGCAGATAACGGTCCCGGCATTCCGGATCGCGCAAAAGCACAGGTGTTCGAGATGTTTTATACCGGGCAGAGCCGCATCGCAGACAGCCACCGCAGCCTTGGACTGGGCTTGCCCCTCTGCCGTGCGATCTTGACGGCTCACGGCGGAACATTGACCCTGCGTGACAACATTCCCAATGGCAGTGTCTTTTCCTTTGCATTGCCGCAAAGCGAGGTGAACATTCATGAATAAGCCGTCCATTCTGGTCGTAGAGGATGATGTTCCTGTACGGTGTCTGATCACAACGACCCTGAAAACCCACGGCTATAAATATCTGACTGCTTCCAATGGGGAAACGGCGATCATGATGACTACCAGCCACAATCCGGACATCATGCTGCTGGATCTTGGGCTGCCCGATATAGACGGCATCGAGGTCATCCGCAGCGTCCGCACATGGTCGAACCTGCCCATCATCGTCCTGAGTGCCCGGAGCGAAGATTCTGATAAGATCGAGGCACTGGACAATGGCGCAGACGATTATCTGACAAAGCCGTTTTCCGTGGATGAGCTGCTGGCAAGACTGCGTGTAACGCAGCGCCGATTGAATCTGCTGGCTTCTGACGGCATAAATAGTCCGGTTTTTGTCAATGGTCCTTTGAAGATCGACTTCTCGGCCGGCTGCGTCTGGCTGAGCGAGAATGAATTGCATTTGACCCCCATCGAGTACAAACTGCTGTGTGTGCTGGCGCATAATGTGGGCAAAGTGCTGACGCATACCTCCCTCACGCAGAAAGTATGGGGCAGTACGCAGGAAAATGACATTGCTTCCTTGCGAGTTTACATGGCATCCCTGCGCAAAAAATTGGAACGATACCCGGATGCGCCACATCTGATCCAGACCCATGTTGGTGTCGGATACCGGATGCTGCGCGCAGAAAATGATGAAGCATAGTAAAAAAACAGGGCGCGCCCCTGAATAGGACGCACCCTGCCAAAATCCACATACGATAGCGATATGTACAACAGGGCGTTCCCCGTAGCAGAGTTCCCATAAAACAGTATTTGCAAAAGTTCCCTAAATGGGGAAGATTTGGCGTGACTTCGGTCACGCCTTTTCTTTTGCTTCCAGTTCATCCAGAGGGATGTACCCCAGCCCATCGTACTTGATATGGATGTGCTGCACCCGCTTTCCGCTGGACTTATCCGGGGCATCCACATAGATGGCCGACACCAGTTCACGGAGAGCATAAGGGGTGAGTTCTTCAATATGAACGTACTTGTGCGCTTTCTGGACGAACTTTTCAATATTCTCGATCTGCTGTTCCTGTACTTCAATTTCCTGCTGGATGGAGAGAACTTCCTCTTCCAGCTGCTTCTGTTCGGCATCGTAGCTCTGACTCATCATGTCGAAGCGGTCATCGCTAAGCTTTCCGTTAACATTGTCCTCGTAAATCTTCATGAACAGCCGTTTGAGGTCTGCGATCCGCTTCTCATTCCGGGCAAGCTGCTTCTTCAGGACAGTCAGCTTTTCGGTGCTTTCCACCCGAAGCTGCTCCTCCATGACCTTGCGGAAGTAGTCCTCATGACAGAGGATGTAGTCCGTCACCCGCTGAACATGGCTTAGCACACGGCCCTCCAAAACCTTTACCCGGATGAAGTGTCCCTTGCACTTGCTCCCGTTCTTCTTGTGCAGAGAGCAATCAAAGAAGTCTTGACTGAAGTCCCTGTGATTGGACGAACCATATTGCATCTTGGAACCGCAGTCAGCGCAGTAGACCATACCGGAGAAAATGCTGCTCTTGCCTGTCCGGGTCATGCGGTGACGCTGGCTACGAATCTCCTGAACCTTTTCAAACACATCATCGTCAATAATGCGCTCATGTGTATCCGGAAAGATAGCCTGATTTTCCACGGGATTCAGATGTCTCTTTTTATCCCAGATAGAGTTAGTATAGGTCTTAAAGTTGACTGTGCAGCCAGTGTACTCCCGGCGTTCCAGAATCGAACTTACTGCTCTTTTATCCCAGCGATAAGGGTCTTCCGGGGCGGGTGAGTTCGTACTCAGGCCATGGCTCAACTTATAGGCGGTGGGAGTCAGAACTTTGTCCACCCACAGTTGGTTTGCAATTTGGGTCGGGCCACGGCCTTCCATGCACATGGAGAAGATGCGCTTCACGATTGCAGCCGCTTCTGAATCAACAAGCCAATGTTTCGGGTTCTCCGGGTCTTTCACATAGCCGTACGGCACATTGACCGTCAGCGGTACTCCACGCTCTCCCTTGGCCTTCTGAACAGCCCGAATCTTGCGGCTGGTATCACGGGCGTAAAACTCGTTGAACCAGTTCTTAATGCCCGCAAAATCGTTGTTTACGCTGTTCGGGTCAATGGTGTCGTAGTTGTCGTTAATGGCAATGTAGCGAACGCCATACTGGGGAAAAGTGAAGTTTGTGTACAGACCTGTCAAGGCAGAATTGCGTCCCAGTCGGGACAAATCCTTCGTGATAACGATTCCTACACGCCCCGCTTCAATCTCGACCAGCATACTCTGAAAGCCGGGGCGGTCGTAGTTCGTGCCGGAATATCCATCGTCCACAAAGAACACCGGGTTCGGAAAGTGATTCTTCTTAGCGTATTCCAGAAGAATAGCCTTCTGGTTCTCAATGGACAGGCTTTCGCCGAGCCGTGCGTCCTCTTGCGACAGTCGGCAGTAAAGTGCGGTGATTTTATTCGTTGCTCCAGACATTGTTGTGTCCTCCTTACTCTGTGGAGCAACTGTCGGTACAGGATTGGTTACCGGGTCAAGTATAGCAGAATTGGACGCAGTTGTCATTCGTCTGCACCCTCATCTTCAAATTTTTGCTGGGCGTTCTTGGCAACAATGCGCTCCAGCTTCTTCAAAAAGGACTCCTTGCCCTCATAGCTGCCGGTCACGGTGTAGGTGGTGTGACCGACTTTCTCCGTGGTGGTCAGTTCCGGAATCCAGAAAGCGGACAGGTTCTTGACATGGAGGTTGCCGTTCTCGTCCACATAAGAGCTGTGTTTCTTCTGCTCTTCGGTCAAGGGCTTCCGCTTGAAATAGATTTCATTTTCGGAGATGTTCACAGTCTCGCTGGTCTGCTCTTTCGGGGCATCGTCATACAGCTGGGCGAAAAATGCCAGTGCATCTTCGGGTGAGTCTTCCTCCATGAGCTGCTCGAAAACTCGCTGTTCCTCTGCCGAGAGGTTATTCCATGCGGCTTCCAACTCCTGCTCGTTGGCTGCGTTGACGAAGGCTTCGATCTCTTTTTTCATGGTGCATCCTCCTTTGGCTGCGAAAAGCGGATTTTCAAAAAGTATGGGTTTTCGTGAGAGCAAGAATCGTCCCGTGGCCACAAATTTTCAATTCTTGAAAATTCTTGCCCCTTTGGGACAGCTTCTTGTTGGGGCGTGCCTGCCCCAAACCCTGCTTAGGAGTGAGTGCGATATACTAGGAATTTATTTATTGCTTGCATCGGTTTTGTCGTTTCCCTTTTTCTTACGAGACAAACCTAAACAAAGATGCGTCGAGCCAAGGCAAAGAAATGATGAACCAAGACACAACCATACAACAGCCATAGAATTATCATTTCCACTTATGAAGCTAATAAGTGAAGCCATATATAACAGAGCAGAAGCTGCATAGAATAAGATAGATTTCTTGGTTTCTTTTTTCATAAATAATCGCCTCCACAAATCGATTTGTTGAGTCAATTATACCACGTTCTTTATCGAAATTACACCCTCTACATGGGAGAACTTGGCCGATTTACTGCGTACGTGCGTACCCATCTTCCGTATACACGTATGCGGCGATTTGCCCGAAACGCACTCTATACAGCCGTTCCCCCTCGGAGAGCCCACTACACTTTGCAGACCACAGGGATGAAAGTGTCATAGTGGGTTATTACACTTCCGCAGAAGTGCATCTCCGTTCCCCGTCACCTCTCGATGAACCTTGAAAGGAGGGATGCCCTTTGGCAAGAAACGATGGCGTTGACCGCACCAGTGTCCGAAATCTCGCCGTTTCGGACAAGGCCGTTGGCAACACCCAGCAGCACAATGAGCGTGAAAAGGACAGCTATCGGAACCCCGACATTATCCCCCAGCGCACTGCATGGAACGTCCACTTCAAAAAGCCAACCGCCAGCTACACCGACCTATTCGCCCAACTGGAAGCCGCCGGAACCATCTCCACGCGCGGCTTGAAGCCGGATGCTACCCACTACTGTGAACTTGTCTTTGATGTCAACTCGGCCTACTTTGACAACCACGGCGGCTACGAGTTCGCCAAGCAGTTCTATGAGGATGCCTACAAAGCAGCCGTTCAAATCGTGGGCGGTGAGCAGTATATCCTCTCGGCTGTCATGCACGCCGATGAGATCAACCGTGCCATGACCGAAGCACTGGGCCGGGAGGTCTACCACTACCATCTCCATGTGGTCTATGTGCCTGTGGTGGAAAAGCAGATCCTCTGGTCGAAACGCTGCAAGGACAAGGCACTGGTCGGCACAGTCAAGGAGACCGTCATGCAGGTCAGCCGAAGCAAGAAATGGGCATCCAAGCCCCTGCTGGACGATGCCGGAAAGCCTATCCTGCAAAAGAACGGCAAGCCAGTCCTGAAGAAGTCGTACAGTGTCCTGCAAGACGATTTCTTCAACTATATGCGCAATGCCGGGTACACGGATGTGGAGCGCGGTGAGCGTGGCAGCACCGAAGAACACCTGACCGTCACCCAGTTCAAAGTTCAACGGGAGCAGGAACGGCTGGACAGCCTGACCGCCCAGATTGACCAGAAAGAGCAGCACCTCACCCAAACCAACAAAACCCTCTTCAAGACCGAAAAGGAACTTGCCGCTGTGCAGAAAAAGGCCACGCTCACAAAAGAAGCCCTCATTCATGCGCGTGATCTGGATTATATCGGCAAGCGCACCTTTCTCGGCAACTACTCGCTGACCGAAGAAGAATTTTCCAAACTGAAAAAACAGGCTGACCACGGCTATATGATGGACGTGGAGAACCGCCGCCTGAAAGAAGAACTTTCCACCGCCAAGAAGGAAGCCATTCATTGGAGCAACAAGTACCACGACCTGTGGTACGACGTGAAACCCTATCTGGATGCTCTCCACCGTGCGCCCGAACTGGTGCGTGGCTTTCTGGAAAAGATTCTTGCCCCCAAGCAGGAGCACACCATGAATGTGCCGCAGCAAAACCGTAAGCGTGGGCAAGATGTAGAACTTTAAGCTGAATTTTTAGATGATATGACAATATAAGGAGCAATGCTTATGGATTTTGACCGTAATTCTATGACCGTCCCTGTGCAATCTTCCGATTATACGAAAAAGTTCTTGCAAAAGGACTCGAATCCCACTACAATGGAAGTGGTCACTCAAACCAATGCCGTCAAGTCTCCGACCAACAGCCCTGAGACCACAAAGCTGGTGTACACGGTAAAGGAGGTCGCGCAGATGCTGGCCATCAGCCAGCGTGCCGCCTACAACCTGTGCAACAGCACCACCGAGTTCCGTGTCCTGCGGGCAGGCGGAAGCATCCGCATCCCGAAGGACAGTTTCGATGCATGGCTCTACCGGGCAGCTTGATAAGGAGGCAAACAGTATGGCATATATTACGAAGCGCGGCAACTCTTACAGCGTCCGATACACCTATGAAGATGAGCACGGCAAGAGCTGCGACAAATGGGAGAGCTTTCCCACAAAAGAGGAGGCAACGAACCGAAAGAAGCAGATCGAACATGAACTGGCAGCTGGCACATTCCTGATTCCGTCCTCGGTGACGGTGGCAGAGTTCCTCATGGATTGGCTGCCCAAGCAGTGCAGCAAGCACAAGTGGGCACCCAAAACCTACGAATCCAACCTTTCCACCATTCAGAACCTTATTATCCCCTATATCGGCAGCATGGAGATGCAGAAACTCAAGCCCTACCACATGGAAAACCTCTATACGACCCTGAGCAAAACGCCCTGCGGTTCGTATATCGAGGGAAAGAAGCAGGAACTGACCGAAAAGCAGAAGCAGCGTTTCCTTTCCGGCACGACGATCCACGAGGTTCATCGGCTGCTGGGTACAGCCTTCCAGTATGCCGTAGAGTGGGGCATCCTTGTCAAAAGCCCTGTTCCCGTGGACAGCCCCAAGAAGTCCACGCAGGAGCGCACCATCTGGACGGTAGAGGAAATGAGGGCGGCTCTGGACAGCATGGAGGACCCCATCCTGCATCTGGCAGTCCACCTCACACTGGTGGGCGCACTGCGAGAGGGCGAGATCGTAGGTCTGACCCCGGAAGATCTCGATTTTGACGCAGCAGATGGCATCGGAACCTTCCGTATCAACAAATCCATGCAGCGGGTGCGAAAAGAAGCCCTGAACCAAGTGGACGATGGCTGCATCATCAAGGTATTCCCGGACAAGCTGGAGCGCAGCACCACTTCACTCATTTTGAAGAGCACAAAAACCGCTTCCTCCTGCCGCACAATCTTCATGACCTCCGCACTGAAAGAGGAATTGAAGAAGTGGCTGAATCAGCTGGCGGCAGACGAGAGGAAAGACCCGACACGCTACCATGACAGTGGAATGCTGTTCCGTCTGCCTAACGGTCTGG
>ENA-OPIV01000193-OPIV01000193.1-human-gut-metagenome-genome-assembly--contig:-NODE-193-length-10688-cov-2.774472_pt1 | contig 10688 bp, 5 predicted proteins | sample MGYA00241408_ERZ501646 | MGnify/ENA primary metagenome ERZ501646 (study PRJEB25962, sample SAMEA2042368) | human gut metagenome | biome: human gut; feature: human-associated habitat; material: faeces...
CCGCCAAAATTGAATTTGATATCTACCGGAGCCTTCCATTCACCTGATATCAAACTGCCTCCTACCGTGACATCACCCGAATAGCTGCCCCCGATATTCAATGGCACGTTCGCTTCCGGCTTTCCTTTGAAAGTGTATCCAAACGTCTTTGTCTGACTATTATCTTCCAAGGTTATGGAAAAAACAGTCTGAGAGCCGCTCCCCGGAAAAATATAAAAAGGCTTTGCACTCCAAATTCCACCCGGCTCAGACTCACAAATAATTTCCGTACTCTTGTCTTTGCCGGAATACTCCCTTGTAAACGACAGGGAAGAATATAAAGGCGAAATCTGCAAACTCACCTTTTTAACGTTTGCCGGTATATCTTCCAAACTGATATTAACTAAAGATACAGCATAATAGAGGGTTACAGAAACAGATATATTTTTCTTATTGGCAATTGTCACAGTTGAAGTGCCCATCATTAGCGCGCGTGAGCTTCTGTTATTTTCTTTCATAACAATTACATCATCAAGGCTAGGATCTTTCGGAACGATATATTCCTCTCCTAAACCGGCTATTGCAACAATAGTATATCGGGCAGGAGGTAACTTCATTTCAATCTGGGCGTTATCTGTCATTTTCAGACTGGCAGAACAGCTGCCGTCCTCTGCAAACGCATAGATATAGGCCGGATAATTAATCTGGGATTCTCCGCTAGACCTGGCAGATATCTTTAAAGGAAGATTTGTTTGCGAGACTCCGTCTTCATCGTCTTCTTCATCATACATCGGGCGTTGGCAAGAAACAGCAGACAGTAGCAATAGAAACAGAAGCACCTTTAATTCGGTTAATCTATAATTCATAACATATTATTTGTTTGTGGGTTTATTTCTTCTCCATTTATAACTATATCCTCTTCTTCATTTCCCGGAGTCCAACCCGAAATACTTCCTCCCGTTATAATTACATTTCCGTCTTTTACTACAATATTGTATTTATGAATACATCCGGACAATAAGCCCGGAGACAGGTCGTCTCGTCGTGTTATGTAATATTTGTTGTTACGGGTATATTCAATGGTGAGATTAACAGAATGGTTTTTCACAGCTTTCGGATCAATGTTTCCGTCATTCTCGCCCCCGTTCAGGATAAAATAAAAAGAAACATCCTGATTGTTCATGGTGTGTGACGGAGTAATCTGGAAGGTTTCCTTGGGAGTTTCGCTGATGGTGATGCTGTTCGTTTCAAAGGAGTAGTATCCTTGGGTCGTCAACCCATTTCCTTCAAGTCTGATTTTGTCAATAACGGCCTGTGCCATATCTCCTTCACCCTTTATGTTTATCTTTAATAGTGACAAAACGTGCTTAAATGAATAATCGCCCGAAAAGGCCACATTGCCAAGGTCGGTATCGTAGGAAAGCTTCCTGGATGCTACTAGAAAGTCATATTGGTCAATATTTTCCCAAGTCCCGTTCTGGCTGTCGAGAGAAGGCATTTTTATATTTTCCTTACTTTCGGCTTTGGAACCGGAGTGGGGATAATATGCGTAAAAAGTATGTTCCTGGTTTTTATCTTTCCAAAAGACACTCTTTTCTGTAGTCCAGGAAGTTCCATCGAATATCCAGCGGACGGCACTGTCATTGTCCATAAAAACACCTATATCATCGGTTTTACTAAAACTAGCGATGGCATTTTCATGATCTTGCAAGTAGCGTGCCCCGGAAACTGTTTTCCCGATTCTTGCCATAATGGATACCGTGTACTCTTTTTCTTGTGATTGCTCTAGTTCCTCACTACCTTGGCAGGCAGAGAAGTACATGATCGTCAATAGCGATACATACAGTGATCTTTTCATTCTTTTATTTTATAATAGTGAGGGACAAAACATCAGCTTATCCGTTAAAATTAAAATGAGGACAAGTTGAATTGGTCGAGGATTAAAGCATGTCTGCTTATTGTCGGTAAGAAATTAAACTTGTGTTCGGCTGCGAAAATAATTCATTCTTAGCAAAAAGAAAAACAAAATGATAAAAAGATGAAAATTAAATGTGTTATGCCGGCAACAGCATGAACATTCTTACCGGTATATTCCCATAAAAAATAGTGGAAGGCAATCTTTTGTTTAACGCTTTAGGCTGACTATGACTAAATCTTACCTGTAAATTATCTCCTTCCATTCTTCCACAGTACGTGTAAGGGAAGAAAAATTCACCCCGATACAGACTATTTTACGGTCATCGGTCAAATAAGATCGGGCATAGCCTTTCTCTGCTATTTGCTGTAAAGCCTCCTCTGCTGTTCCGTCCATCTTGAATTCGAAAATGTAAACATATTCGTCCATTTCCAATATGCAGTCCACTCGTCCGAAGCTCTGGCGATTCTCACAATGGATTGCACGGCAATAAACTCCTATCAAACGGAGAATCAGATAAAAAGTGTATTGGAAATGTTTCTCAGTCATATCCAATTCCTTCAAGGAAGCGTGAGAGTCATACGGGATGCTTGCAAGAAAGGCGGTCAGAGAATCACAAAAAACGGAGGTGTTCCCTTGCTCAAGGCAAGTAACAGCATCGATAATCCAGCTGTTGACCTCTCCACCTCCGGGTTTCAAATAATGTGCTGCCAATACGGACAAGAACCCTTTACGCACCTCATTATTGGGAAAATCGAGCAGATAAGTTCCCATACGTCTATTATATTCTTTAATAGTGAGATATCCGCTCTGATAAATCATGGGTAGAGGCTGTTCCACATCAGCCTTATAATCCACAAACAAAGAGGGAACATAATAACGTCCGGCAAGTTCGTTTATCTGCTCGCGGCTGTGTTGCAGCAGACGAACCAAATAGGTGGGAGTACCTGTAGAGAACCAGTAATCACGAATTGCCATACTGTCAAAAGCATTAAGAATGCTGAACGGATTGTAAATGTCGGTCATCCTCTCTCCAAAATGATATCCGTCATATTGCCGTCTGAGAAGTTCCTTCATTTCTTTCACTGTGTACTGATATTTAGCAGCCAACTGTATGGTGGGTTCTTCGAAAAATGCTTCCAGCTCATTCTGGGTGATACCGCACAAGGCTTCGTACCGTTCATCCATACTGATATCCTTAGGCTGGTTAAATCCACTGAAAACACTTACTTGGGAAAACTTTGTTACTCCGGTCAACAATACGAATCTCAAGTATTGATCGGCTCCTTTAAAGGTAGAATAAAAGGATTTCAATATTTCCCGGTTATGGTTCTCCAACAGAACTTGCTTTCCATAATCATCATAAAAACAAGCTTCCGTATCTAATACATCCAAAATAGGTTTGTCATATTCATCAATCAGAACCACCGCACGCCGCCCTGTCTGTTCATAAGCCCGGCGAAGTATTTCAATGAAACGGGTTCCTATGGTTGTATAATTGGGATTCTTGCCATAAATATCTTCCCAGTTCCCTAAATAGCCTTCAATGGTAGCCTCCAGAATTCCGGGTTGTGTATACAGTCCTCCATTAAAGTCTATACGGAAGATAGGATACTCATACCAGTCCTTTTCCAATCCGTCGATTTCCAGTCCGGCAAACAAATCTTTGCGTCCCTGGAAATAACAGGCAAGGGTACTTACCAGCAGGCTTTTGCCAAAACGGCGTGGACGGCTCAAGAAATAAGTCTTGCCTTGTGTTACCAAGTTGTAAATCAAACCGGTCTTATCCACATATACATAGCCATCTTCACGAATTTGGTCAAAACTCTGTATTCCAATAGGGTATTTCATATTTTGTTGCGGTTCTAGAATGAATGATAAAACAAAGATATTAGTAAATGACAAACAAAGCAAATAAAGGATTTGTTTTTTCTGCTTATGACAAGTTTTTCCGTTTCCTATTAATGGATAATCACCTGTTTCTGTCCATATATATTGGCATTCTGTCCTTTAAAGGATACTTTGAAAAGTATTTAGAATCTATCTATTCTGCAATAAGATATACTTCTTCTTCTGAATTTACTATGTCATTGTTTGTCAGTGTTATACATGTTCTTTCGTTTCCGGCACGAATACGACCTACCTGAGTAATGCGGTGAACAACTACTTCGGATGCAATTTCAAGCGGTTAATAAATTCTTACAGGGTGGTTCGCGCGAAGGAGTTGCTGGACGGTAAAGATTGCCCGGTGAATGAGCTTTTCAGCCGTTGCGGGTTCGCCTCCAAGAGCGTGTTCTATGTGGCGTTCAGAAAAGTAGTTGGCATGACTCCCCTGCAATATATATCGCAGAGTCGGAATCCTTTTATGATTCAACGCAATTAAGTCCTTTTATAACAATAAACATTTTGAGTTTTTAAATTTATAAATTTAAAGTTTTTCTATTATGAACAAAAAATTTTTAAGTGCAATCCTGTTCGGAGCCTTGATGGTTTCTTCGACAGGAACATTTGTATCTTGTAAAGACTATGATGATGACATCGATGCTATCAACAAGGAGTTGACAGATATCAAGTCTCAGCTGGCAGCTTTGCAGACAGAAGTAGATGGCGGTAACTGGGTTACTGAACTTGTTGACGTAGAAGGTGGTTTCAAGGTTACTTTCAGCAACGGAAAGACTTACACTATCGTTAATGGTAAAGATGGTGCACAAGGTGAGCCGGGTACTCCAGGTAAGGATGGCAACGGTACTATTGTTGAGGTAAAAGATGGTTACTGGTATCTTGACGGTAAGAAGACAGAGTATGTTGCTGTTAAGAAAGATGATTTAGGCAAGGTAAAAGTTCCTTTTGTTAACGAAGCCGGAATGTGGGTGTTCTACGACAAGGATGGTAATGAAGTTGTTTCTGAATACAAAGCGCTTGGTGCTACTTATGTAGTAGAAGCCGATGGCGTTTACACATTGAATGTACCCGATGCCGATGGCAAAATGCAGGCTATAAAATTGCCTACTGCAGGTGCTACATTGACCGACGTAGAATTATTGGGATGGGCTGCTTTGGATAAAATGGATAAGAGTTTATCTCAAGGAAGTGATATTCGAACTACACTTAATATAGAATATGCTTTTGTAAAGAAAATTATTCAGACTTGGGATCATAATAAAGAAACTACTTGGTCTGCACAGAAAACTGTAGCTAAAGGACAGGTATTAACTACTTTGGCTCCTAATAACACATATTTGATGGCTCGTATTGATGCAGGTGCTGATGCAGCTGATATGAGTTTCTCTTTGAAAAATTCTAAAAACGCAGTTCTTCCTGTTTCTTTAAGTGCTGCTACTGAATATAAGGGTCTATTGTCTAGAGGCGCAAATGGCATGTATGCTATTGCATTAGACAATACAGATGCTGTATACACTGGTGCTGATAAGTATACAGGCCAGTTTACTAATGGACTATACGCTTTGGTAGAAAAGAGTGGTTTCATTTCTAATTACAATTTGGAGGTTACTACATCAGAAGCTGAAGTTGTCGAAGGAAAAGTTGCCAAAGTGGATGGAAAGGAAATAGTAGTCGATAATGATAAGAGATACTATGAAGTAAACTTAAACAAAGACAATGTTATTACTTTTGATGATGTAAACGAGAAGTTCGTTTATGACTACTATGTAGAAGCTGTAGATCCAACTATCGCTAAGTTCTTTGGCTTCTCTGCAGATAAGAGTAATGGTACTTTCAAAGTAACTAAATTGTCTGATGAAGTAACATACGCTACATTTGATATCAATGTATACAAACTGCATATTGATGGTAAGATTTACAAAGAAACAATTACCATTAAGCCAATCCGTACCTTGGGTAATGAAGTTGTTTATGACTTGGGTAATGTACAGATTAAGAAATCTATGAAGTTGAATGTGTCTTTGGATAAAATGTTTACTGCTTTGGGTAGCGATGCTGAAATCTGGAAGAACGCAGCTTTGGGTGTTAACGGTGCTGATGCTACAATTGTAAAAGATGCAGATAAGAGTGAAGGACCTGCCATTACATACACTTACAAAAAAGCTGATGGCTCTGAACTTGCTAAGGTTGACGGAACTGCAACTCAGTTCGATGCCGTATTCTCTGCTCTTGATGGCACTACTGCTACTTTAACTCCGGGCACTGGTTATACTATCACTATCAATTACAAACATGACAGTAATGTACTGAACACTATCAAAGTTAAGTTTACTCCGGTTATGCCTGCCTTGTCTTCTTACATAGCTAAGAGAGAAGCTTTGTGGATTGGTAATACATTGATGGCTTATTTCGTAGACCCGATTCAAGATCAAACGGATTTTGCTTCTAAATATGAAATGGAGAAAGGATTCACGACATTAGGTTCTGCTGCTGATGCTGATCTTACTGAGATTACATTCTCTTTGGATAGAGAGCAAAAGATTAACAATGTTAAGGTTCAGGATTTGGCTAATATAGCTTCTAATGTAATAACTTTGGTTACTGACCGCGACTTTAATCAGGATGGTAACGTAACAGAGGCTGATAGATGGGCTTACGGTCAAGAATTGAATGTGAAAGTAGCTGCTACTTATTTGGGTGGTGCTTACAAGTTCACTGATGAAGAGATTGCTGCCGCTGCATTTAAGATTAATGTTCAAAGTGCATTGAAAGCTGGTAAGATTGTTCCTGCTGCTGGTGCTTCTATTACATTGCCTGCTGCTGCTGCCGGTGAAACAGCTAAGTTAACTGCTGATATGATTACTGGTTACACTTACAACAATCAGCCGTATAGCTTATTCAAGGAAGCTGCTGGCAATTATAAGTATAGCTATATCGACAAGGTAGAATTCTTCACTACCGATGCAGAAATCTATACTGTAACTAAAGATGCTACAGCAATTAAAGATGCTGAAGGTAAAGTTATTGGTTACCACGCAGAAATTACTTCTAAGAATATTTCTCAGACTACTAATACGAAGATTATCGTGAAAGTAACTGATAAATACGGTTATACTAAAACTGCTGAACTTCCTTTGACTATTACCGTGGGTAAATAATCAATAAAAAACAGAATTAAAAGGAGCGGTCTTCAGGTCGCTCCTTTTTATGTTTATTCAGAATTTATTTGACATCAGTATCTCATTGATGTTTAGTTATAAACAAATAAAATCCCATTGTTACATATTTTTAATTCAGATATTGTATCTTGGTCCCAAAATTATTATTTATCATCTCTCTTTCACTATGATAAAGCTGACTATCTTTTAAGTAGTAATAATTAGGGTTACCTGCAAATTCTATTGTTACATATTCAGTATTTTCATCATTGCGATGAATAGCCCATACGCCTTTATAATGTATTGAGTCATTAAATTGAATGAAAGTAGTAGAATCTTCCTTCAATTCAAATTTTATTCCTGTTTCAGTCTTAAATATGCCGTTGAACACATGAGATGAAGATGGTTTATCTACATTACCGCAAGACGAAAAAACAAAAAGAAAATAGAATATCATCCCATATATAAATATTTTCATAGATTGTAATGTTTTTGTGTTAAAAAAAGGACGTCCTTTTTCAAAGACGTCCTTTCTTTTATATAGTTTTAAATATTACTTACCTGAAGGAGTACCTCCTGCTTTCGCAACATTCACTTCAAGAGCTTCTTTCTTTAATACACCCCACTTGTGAGCGACTTCAACAGAAATATACATCTTGTAATCAACGTTAACCGGAGTACCATTGTTGTTGAAGTAAGCCAAGTGAGTAGGATCTTTATCCACTTGCTCTGCATGAGCTTTATCAACCACGCCATTAGCTTCAGTAGCCTTCATTTGCTTCAACGATGCATTGGTCGGCAATTTACCATCTTTCACACCTTCTGTATGCTTGTATGTGTTAGTTGCAGCATCGTATGACAAACTTGTTGTTACCTTGTCAGTCAAGAATTTAACATTATGAACGCCATAGTAATCATATAGTTCATGAGCATACTCACCGTTCTTAACATCCTTGATGTCTTGAGCGGCAACTTTATTACCATTCCAATCTGTGAAGTTGAATCCGTCAGCTACATTCAAGAAGCTACCATCAATTTCAGCATCAACGAAGTTACCCTTAATAGCACCGTCAATAGATAACGGATCGATAAAGAATACTTCAAATTCCTGAACAGGGATCACATTATAGCTGTTATATTCAACAACCAAGTTTACAGGAACTGACTTACCTACCAATGCTTGGGCAGCCGGAGTACCGTTCAGTTTGTCAATTTCATGCAAACGTATTGTACTTGTACACTCATCATTTGTAGAGCCTAATGTTTCATCGAAGTTCCATGGCAAGAACTTGGAATCTTTGTTTGTTTCAGCTGTTGCACCCATTACGTTTTGGATAGTTGCAGCCAAAGTCTTATCAGTTTGGATATAATCAAATTGTTCCCAGCTTGTAGGAGCAGCTCCCTTCCATAATGAAATACCATCTGCACTTACATTGTAACCTGCCAAGTAGTCATACTTGTTGAAGCGGCTTTGATCGAACACAAAGCGTACGTCTGCACAATTACGGATGTACTTAATGAACTGAGCCAAGTTAGCCGGTTTAGCATTTTCAGGTTTATAGATGTAACCATTTACAAGATCAGCAGAGATATGGCTGTAATCTTGCAAAGCACAGTCTGTACCGTTATATTCATGGGTATGATCAGGTGTTAGACCGTTGTTATTAGCCCAGCTATCTTCAGCAGTATTGAACACGATAGGATTAACATTAAATGTACCTTCACCTATGCCATTCTTCCAATATGTTCCTTGGTAAGCAAATTCTTGTTTCGGAACAACAATTTCTTGATTAAATTTCTGGATAATGTTACCTACTGTTCCAAGTTCGTCTATATATTCAACTTCAATCTCGAATTTAGAAGCATAGTTTCCATCCTTGTTATCCTTCAATGTTCCAACAGTTTTTTCATTCATAGCCCATACCAAGTTATATGAGGTATTATCCTGTGCATCTTTCAAGAAGCTAAATAACAAGTCAACATTATTCTTTAATTCTTCCTTACCATCTTTGATCTGCTTAGAGTCACCTTCACTCCAATCTGCATCAGCATTAACTGATAGGTTCAGCTTAGTCAAATCAATTTCTACGCCGTCCTTCTTCAAACTCTTGATCTTCAGCGATGTAAAGACTTTATGGAATTCAGTCTTACTCATGCTCTGACCACCATTAAACTTAACTTGATGATAGATAGCCTCGTTCATATCTTTAGAGAACAACTGCTGATACATATCATGACAACTGATGGTATCGTTTGCAAAATTAAACGGACTCAATACTTGCTCTTCCCCTTTATCGATCCAACGAACTTTGATGTAACGTTGTGCAATCAATGCATTGTCGTGTTTTGTATCAATCAATGAAACACGCACAATCGGTTCACGACCAATAGAAGCACGAGAGTATTGATTGTCGTCCAAATCTACATCATAAACTTCTGATTTCAATCTGTTACCACTCAAAATCTTAGCAAATTCCTGTTCGTCTGTATCACGATCTCCTTGCAAATATTTTTCAGTAGCTAAAGAGAAACGGAATTCCAAACCGTAATCAGCATAATTCTTCAATTCTTTATGGTTGACATGATTATTTGTTGTAGTAGTACATACTGTAACCAAAGTATTCAAGTCTAGCGGTTGGTTGTATGCCCATTCTACGTCAACGAGTTCATTATTTCCTGATTCATACAAACACACAGAGTCATGATAGTGAACATATATGTCTTTACCATTTTCTGCATTTTTTTGAATTTCATCAGCAAATTTGTCTTCCAATGCTTTAGTAAAATCAGTTTTAGAGTTAGCTAAATAAGGAATAGCTACAATTTCTTCAATGCGTGAGTATTCAGAGTTTACATATACGCCATTTATTTTACCGGCTGCTTTGTCCGCTTTTTCTGTTTCTGTATAATTAGACTCAGTCACAGGAGCTTTCAAAGATGCCATATAGAATGTTTCTGTAGTACCGTTTGTAGTAGTAGTGATGGGTTTACCCAAGAAATCATCACTCTTCTTGTAAGTTACTGTCAGTACACCATCTTTGATTTCTTTACCGGTAGGAACAATCGGACTGTTTGTTTTGACTTCAGCGCTTCTTGTCATTGTATTATTCGATGTGATACAATCGAAAGAAGGCAACTCAATATCTTCAGTACGAACCCCCATGCTCGGACTTACATGGAAATATGCCTCATTCTTTTCTGTAGAAATATAACGAACTTCTCCAGCTGCAACGTGATCCAATACGGGACGGTTAGTATGTTTGTCTGGACCGCCCTCATGTTTCGCCATTGGCTTATATACCTGTGGAGTGTACTGTAAGGTAGTCAGAGTAATAGCAGCTATACCATTGATATGGTCTGTAGGAATCAAAGAGAGACTAGTCAGACGATGACCTATTACTTGCATGATCTCAGCGCTCAGTTTATCCACTTTGTCATTCAAAGCCTGCAAACTTTCCGAAGTGATGAAATCCGCTTTCAATTCTTCTTTTAAAGCCGATATTTTTTTGTCTACACTTTCCAAAGAAGCTAATTTGTCAATCTGAGTCTGAATTTCCTTTTTCAAGTTTTCAAGGTCTGATTCAGTAACGCCGCTGTTACTACCACCTTCTTCAGCTTTTTTCAGAGCTTCTTCAGCTTTCGCTTTTGCTTCTTCTGCTGCTTTTTTAGCGTCAGCTACAGAACTTTCCATGGTAGACACCTTTTGGGTAAGTTCTTCAAGTGAGGCTTTTTTA
>ENA-OPIV01000194-OPIV01000194.1-human-gut-metagenome-genome-assembly--contig:-NODE-194-length-10660-cov-4.638280_pt1 | contig 10660 bp, 6 predicted proteins | sample MGYA00241408_ERZ501646 | MGnify/ENA primary metagenome ERZ501646 (study PRJEB25962, sample SAMEA2042368) | human gut metagenome | biome: human gut; feature: human-associated habitat; material: faeces...
GTTTCGACATTTCCTGCTTCTACCTCTTTTATTAGAGATTGAAAGCCGGGACGATTGAAATTCACACCTGAAAAGCCATCATCTGTAAAATGGCGGATGTTCTTGAAGCCGTTCTTTTTGGCGTAATCTTCCAGATATTTCTTTTGGTTGGTGATGGAATTCGATTCACCAGCAAGATCATCATCTCTTGACAAACGCTCATAGAGTGCGGTAATTTTTGGTTCTTTAGGCATTTGTTCTACCTCCTTTCTTATGGAATCTTTCAATTTAGGACAATCAAGTTTATCGTCCTATTAAAGTATAGCCCTCTGGGGCAAGTTCGATGGCGGTAGTAGTTTCGCCAAAAGTAGAAGCCCACGCATCAAAATGGGTCAACCCTTTCTGCTGCAAGGTGTTGTACTGGAGGTAGCGCATCAGGGTATACATCTCGGTCATGCTGTTGCTGATAGGGGTGCCTGTCGCAAAAATAACACCGCGCCCTCCGGTGATCTCATCGAGGTAGCGGCATTTTCCAAACATATCGGAGGATTTTTGCGCTTCAGATGTGCTCAGTCCGGCCACATTCCGCATCTTCGTATATAAGAACAAGTTCTTATAGTTTTGGCTTTCATCCACAAACAACCTGTCTACGCCCAATTGTTCAAACGTAACCACATCATCTTTACGGTCTGCGCCTTGCAGCTTTTTCAGTTTCTGTTTCAGAGACTTGCGCAACTTTTCCAGCTGCTTTACTGTGAAATGCTCGCCAACCTGTGCTTTCGCTTCTTCGATGGCCTCCTCGATTTCATCCATCTGTTCCTGAATCAGACGCTCCTGTCGTTCTGCGGACAAGGGTATCTTTTCAAACTGGCTGTGTCCGATGATAACTGCATCATAATCACCGGTCGCAATTCTCGCACAGAATTTTTTTCGATTACCGGGTTCAAAATCTTTCTTGCTGGTAACCAGCAGCTTCGCATGGGGGTACAGACGTAAAAACTCGCTGGCCCATTGTTCCGTCAAATGGTTTGGCACGACAAAAAGACTTTTCTGGCACAAGCCCAGACGTTTCAGTTCCATAGCGGAAGCCGCCATCTCAAAACTCTTGCCGGCACCGACTTCGTGCGCCAAAAGGGTGTTGTACCCATACAGCACATGGGCAACCGCATTGCGCTGATGCTCTCGCAAATTGATCTCCGGGTTCATGCCCACAAAATGAATGTGGGAACCATCGTATTCACGGGGGCGGGTGCTGTTAAAAAGCTCGTTGTACTTCTTCACCAATAAGGCACGCCGCTGAGGGTCTTTCCAGACCCAGCCAGCGAAAGCATCCTTGATGGCCTGCTGTTTCTGCTGGGCGAGGGTGGTTTCGTTTTGATTCAGCACACGCTTTTCTTTCCCATCCTCCTCGATGGTATCATAAACGCGGCTATCACGCAAATTCAAGGTATCCTCCAAAATCTTGTAAGCGTTGGCTCGGCGTGTACCGTAGGTTTCGGTGGCCATAATGTCCCCGAAGCCAGTAGCAGATTTATTGCTGATTCGCCATTCGGAAGTGTAAGGGGAGTAGCGAACGGTGATGGCATTGTTGTAGCGGATACGATAGGGCGGCTGAAAAGTTTCCATCATAAACTGCTGCACGATGGAGGGGGCAAGCCAAGTGGCACCCAAACGTACATCAATTTCAGATGCTTCCAAATCTTTGGGCTGCGCCTTGGTCAGTGCGTCCACATTGACCTTGAATTCCGGGTGACTTTCCGCAGCAAGCTGTGCCATCCGCAGCTTATCGCGTACATTACCCGAAAGGTATTCGTCCGCTGTTTGCCAGCCCGCTTCCGGGTCGTCAGCATCCGCAGCTGGGTCTTTGAAAATCACGCCGGACAATTCGGTGGTGATGCGCTCACAGTTACCGGGTGTGCCCAGCAGTTCTGCCATATAAGGCAGATCAACCTTGCCATGCTCCCCGATGGACACCGCCAACGCTTCGCTGGGGGTATCCACGCTGGTGACAACACGCTCTGGCCGAATCGTCCGCTTGGTGAACATATCTGCCTTGGACTTGAGATTTTTATTCTCGTCCAGATTCTCCAGTGAGCAGAGCAGATAGTAGGAACTGTCATCATCGAACAGGCGGGCATTTTTCTTGTCGTTGATCAGCCCGTATTTTGCCGTAAAGGCATCGTAGGCGGCGTTCAATTTTGCTTGCGATGCCTTAATGTCCTCGTCCGGGAAGTCGTTCAACTGCTGGTCAATCAGTTCGTTGACGATCTGCCGCAACTCCACCATACCAGCTACACGGCCTTTGGCGTTGTCGGACAGTTCGATCTGCGTCATGATAGAGTTCTCTCGGTAGTAGATCTCGCCATCAACGACCGTATAGCTAAAATTCTTCACAGTCGGGTCTGCGGGCAGCGTTTTGCGCTGTGCTTCCGCATCTGCGACGTCCGGGGCAGCAATCTCCACCGCAGTGTAATTACCCTCGATGTGCTGTACCGCCTCGGCAAGCTGGTCTGCAAGGCTGGTGCCCTCGATGGGTGCAACGGTCAGGTCGTGACCATATTGGGTGCTTTCCATCGTGAGCTGCCCCAGCACCATCTCCGGGTGGTCTACAAAATACTGGTTGATGGCAAAGCCATCTTCCGTTTTGCCAAGCTGCACCCAGTCTGGCTCATGGTCGATGGGGCGGTCACGCTTCTGCAAAAAGATAATGTCCGAAACCACTTCGGTTCCGGCATTCGCCTTGAACGCATTGTTGGGCAGACGGATGGCCCCCAGCAGGTCGGCACGCTCTGCCATGTGCTTGCGGGCGGTGCTGTCCTTGCTGTCCATGGTATAGCGAGAAGTCACAAACGCCACGATGCCGCCCGGACGCACTTGGTCGATGGCTTTCGCAAAGAAATAGTTGTGGATGCTGAAGCCCAATTTGTTATATGCCTTGTCTGCAACTTTATAATTGCCAAACGGGACGTTGCCCACTGCAAGGTCATAGAAATCCCGGCGGTCGGTGGTTTCAAAACCTGCTACCGTGATGTCAGCTTGCGGGTACAGCTTTTGCGCAATGCGTCCGGTGATGCTGTCCAGTTCCACACCATACAGGCGGCTGTCCTGCATGGTGTCCGGCAGCATCCCGAAAAAGTTGCCGACACCCATGCTGGGTTCCAGAATATTGCCGCTACGGAATCCCATTTTTTCTACTGCATCATAGATGGCACGGATAACGGTGGGGCTGGTATAGTGTGCATTCAGCACCGACCCACGGGCGGCGGCGTACTCGTCCTCCGAAAGCATTCCTTTCAGTTCGGTGTACTCCTTTGCCCAGTTGTCTTTGTTGGGGTCAAAGGCATCTGCCAGACCGCCCCAGCCGACATACTGCGCCAACACTTCCTGCTCCTCGGCAGAAGCACCACGGTGTTCTTCTTCCAGACGGAACAGCGTTTTGATGGCCTCGATGTTCCGGGCGTACTTCTGCTTTGCACCGCCCTCGCCCAGATGCTCATCAGTAATGTGAAAATTCCCAGCGGGTTCAGGCACAGGTTCTGCGTGGAGGGCTTCATCCAAGGCTGCGGCATTCGGGAAAGTCTGAACTTCGCCATCAATCACCGCAGAGATCGGCAGTTCATCCAGTTCTTCGTCAGACGGCTCCGGCTCGTCCTTGTCTGCTAAAAATTTTGCGTGTTCGACTTTGAGCCACTCGGCGGCTTCTCTGTCTGCAACTTCTTTTTTCAGATTTTCCAGATAAGATTCTGCCTGCTTCTCGTCAGAAAACTGTGGAACGGCGTGATTGGTTTCATAGTAGTCATCATAAAGATCATCCCAGATAGCAAAAAGCGGCATTTTACCGTCAACGACTTTTCGGACAGAGAAACGTTCGTATTCAGGCACTTCGGATTCCTTGGCGATGGCTTCTGCCTGCGCCAGCATTTTATCCACACGCTGAGCAGTCGCACTCTGTCGCAGCCCCTGCTCAAACTGCTGCTTGTTAATAACCTCATTGTCCCAAGACTGCCCGTGCGCACTGGTGTCGATGCGCACATCGGTTTCACCAACATAGCCGATGGTTCCTTCAATTGTTCTGGTGGGAAGGTCTACTACAACTTCGTCCCCGACCTTATAGCTGACCTCTTTTTCGGGAACCAGCTCAATGGCTGCGTCCTGCTGTTCTTCGTACAGTTCCCGGATGTGCGGCAGATGCTCGTTGCGGAAAATGGGCAGTCTGTTTTTCGTCAGCTCCATGTCCTGCAAGCTGACGGATTTGAACATAAAATTAACGTGTTCCACCCGAAAATCCCGGTCATCCAGCTTGACGATGCTGCCAATCGGTAAATAATCCGATTCCCGGAGATATTTTGTCTGGTGGTGGGAGCCATCTTCGTTCAAGCCAGCCAGATAGACGTTATTGCCCTCTGCCCATAGCTTTTTGGATTTTGCTACCCACTGCTCACTCGGAAAGCCAGTTACCTTGACCTTGCCGAGCGTATTTTCCTGTGACAGAAGATTGGTATGCAGAATCTGCTCCACAGCAACGGCATCTTTGTCATAGAACAGATAGTTGCCGTTCAGTTCAAAGCCCACAAGAGTATTAGGATACTGCTCTTTCAGGGCAGTGTACTCTGCGGCAACCGTGCCGTCCAGCATCGGGAGCTGACGCTCAGCCTCCTGTCTGACAGTACGCTGCTCTTTTTCCGCATCCGTCAGATACCGATCAGACTGAATCATCAGGTCGATATACTTTTCCACCTGTATCCAGCTCAACGGGATTTTCTGATAATCCGGGTAGTGGACAAATTCCAAGCCTTTTCCATCGTAATTCACAAATCCGCCACTGCCATCCAGATAATCGTGGGAATGACCGCCGATGCCGTACTCCTTTGCCAGTGCCTTGGCACGGAGCTTTTTGTCAGGCTGGGTCTGGTACAGCTCAATAATTCGCTGCTTGCCATCCTGAAAGCCGGAGCCGTGTTTGCGCAGTTCATGTTCGATCTCTGCCTGTGACAAGGAAAAAGCGGAGGACGATTTCTCGTTCTCCGCTCGGTCGATTGCTTCAATTTGCTGGGCTTCGGTAGGGATGCTGAGATTGAAAAAACTCAGTTGTAAATCAGTTCCATCAGGATCACTTCTTCCACCTGTGCTTTCAGGCTGTTCATGTGTTGCACCCACATCAGTTGGTTCTTCGCTTTGTCCGGGGCTGGGTTCTGCTTCAGCAGTTCGGTCATCATCTGCTGCTTCTGGTTCTCCGCTGCCTGCTCCACTTCCAGCAGGTGCGGATGCAGCTTCCCGGTCAGCAGCATCGAGTTGTACAGCACCGGGCGATTCTCCATCAGGTACATCCGGCGCATCCGTCCGTACCGGCCCAGCGGCTTCTGCGGCTGGTTCAAGGTCAGGTTCGGGAGCTGGTAATCCCCGACGGTCGAGTAGGTCACGTTCCTGTTCATCATATTCATGCTGGCTCCTTTCTACATTGCGGCGGCGGATGGTCGTTTTGACAGTGCGCTCGATATTCCGTAGCACATCCCGGCTGCAATCGCTGACTGCCGCACCTAGTGCATAGACTGCATCCGGGGTCGAGAAATCATAAATTGCCTGAAAATCATCCCGGTCAAAATAACCCTCCGGTTCAAAACCGCACCGTTCCAAGATGGTGTACATGATGCTGATTGCGGCGGCACTCTTGAACTGGAGTTCCTGTCCGGCTTCATCATAATCCATCAGGAACGAACCGTCAACGATGCCGAGAATGTCGGAGCTGTTGTTATCCCAGTAGGATTCTGCCAGCTTTCCGGCAATGTCCGCAATCTGCTGACTGAGCCGTTCGTGGTGAATACCGTATTCCCGCGCCAGCATTTCCGATACCGGCTGGAACAGGTCATCGTTAAGTTGCCACACCTCCGGGTCACGGGAATTGCGCCGCACCCCGGTATCGCTCACATCAAAGACATAGTGCAACCGGGGTACACTGCTGGACTGGTCGAGCAGGGCGATACCCTTAGACCCTCTGCGCACATAGCGGTTCATACGGTTGTTCCAGATGTCAAAACTCGCACAGGCAGTCGCATCAGGACGCTGGGCGTAGATCATCAGCTGGTCGGCAAAGCTGTACTTATACAACCGGGATGCCGTAGTCAAATAATCCGTCCAGTGTTCCCAATACCGGGTCAGACCGTTTGCCGTGCGCTGGGCAAGGGCAAGGTATTCTTCGGTTTTGCTTGGCATAGCGTTCCTCCCTTCAATCTCGTTGTAAACAAAAAAGCGAGCGGCCTTTTCAGGTCACTCGCTTATGGAATCTATGGCGTTTTATTCGTATCGTGCGGCAAACTTTTCTGCCATCTCCAGCAGACGTTCAAAGGTCTGCGTTTCTTCCGGTTGCTCGATCAGTTTTGCAAGGAGCGCACGGAACACGTCGGTGCTGTCCTCATACAATCCTTTTGCGATAGTGTCAATGTGTTCATGTAGTTTTTTGACAGCATCACCGGAGGGTTTGGATTTCGCAAGCAGGTTGGTCAGATAACTGAGATAAGGATAGGTGGAATCATCAGTGATGATCTCGTTGGTCTCCTCGATGATCTTCTGGTTATCTTCGGGGGTCATATCACCCTTTTCTTCCCATATATCACGAGAAGAAGTGCGGCCTTTCAGAAAAGTGGCAAAGAGCAGGCGGTCAAGGGGAGAGCGTTTTGTGGTGTCCATTGGCAAGCCTCGCTTTCTATTTTTGTCCGTACAATAAAACTGATTTTAGTATAGCATGAATTGAAGTGTACTATCAAGACCACATTCTTGCGGGTTATGAAAAATTTTCGGAGCAAGAGAGGATATGTACGCCGCCCGTAGGCGGCAAAAATCAGTCCATAGGAAATTCGATCTCTGCAAACTGCTCATCGGTCAGGAGCTTCAATTTATCAATCACATTTTCAGACAGTTCTCGCAGGGCGGTTTCGTCGGGCATCAGGTAGCACTGCATCAGTCGCAACTCCTGCACCAGCCCCAGTCGGGTGCCAGTGTTGTAGAGCATCATCAGCATCAGTTCTTCATGGTCAAAGTTCATGGGCATCCCTCGCTTTCCGGCAGACGGTGGGATTGCACTCCGGGGCATCGCACTTTTCCTTGAGATTCATCAGCACCGAAGGGCGTTCCGGCTGCTTGTCCAGAAACCCCTGTAAATCTTTGAAGCCGATGCTGTCCACATAATGCACAGACACCTCGCCATTGCGTTTAAGTGCAATCACATCGCCGACCGACAGGCTGTGTCCCTCAAAATCCTGCGGACGGGAGAGGTTGAACACCTGAAACAGTTCTTCCAAAACCTCGTTGTTCGGCACATCCTGCCACATGGCGGGCAGATCAGCATAGTAGGTGACCTCGTAATGCTCCGGGTCGGGCGTTTTGCCTCGACGATTCAACTCCCGCATAGAAGCAAATCTTTCATCAAGGATTTTTTCGTCATGCCGCAGCTGCATCACCATATAAACATCGCATCCTGCGTTCAGAAATTTCTGCGGGATGTCCGTCATGGGTTCGCCGTCAAAACTCTGGTTCCATTTTTGCTGCATTGTCCACCTCACAGTTCTGGCGCAGAACGTGCAGAGGATTTTGGCGCAGACGTATCACTTGCCAGTTCTGCCAGCTTTTCCAGTGTGGAAGGGCGATGGTCTGCACTCAGTTCCTCGGCTTCCGCAACTTTATTCATGACGGCATCGTAGTCCTGCAACAGCCGCCGCCCCTTTTCCATGTGGTGCGCTTCCAGAATCTGCTCACGGGCTTCCTGAATGGTCAGTTCCGGGGCATCCAACTGCCCGCCGTCCATCACGGAAAAATCGCTGTGGTAAATGGTGTAGTCCCATCCATCCTCACAGGGCTGGATGGCAAGATAACCTTTGCCACCCAGTTCCCATGCGGCCTGCTCGTCCTGTGTCTGAATTTCAGGGTAGAAGTCTGCATGGTTTCGTTCCATGACTTCGGCAAACTGGCAGATGTGGAACACATTGCCCAGACCGCCCATGTCAAAGTGATAATCATCCAGATGTTCCACCCGTGCCGTAAAACTGCGCCCATCCGGGTAATCCACCTGAATCACGCCGCCATCTGGAATGCGATAGAGGTCATCATAGTGGCTGTTGATGAGACGAATATCCTTCGGCAGCGTTTCAGGCTCCCAGATACGCCGCCTGCCAATGCCCGCCTGCGGGATGTTTTCGAGGATCTTTACGCTTTCCTGTTGGATGACCTTGCGGTCATCGTCCGAAAGTTCAAACAGATACCAGTTCCGGGCGGCAGGGATAGTGTTTCGTCCATCGGGCGGCAGGTTCTTTTCCGAAATTTGCCCGCTTTCCAGCGGCTCACCGGTCACCTTGTTGTAGGTCGCAAAGCCGACCCCTGCACCGTTTTCCCGGAGGTGGAGATAGCGTTCATCGTTGATAAGGTAGACCGCTTCTTTTTTCTGCTCCATCAGCAGCCCCCATTCTCAAATTCCAGACTGAACTTGCTGCGGCCATCCGCTTCACAGGACAGCAGCACGGTGGCGTTGTAGGTCTTGCCCTTGGCGCTCTTGCAGTCCTTCAGGCGGACCCGACCATCCCGCAGCAGCTTGTCCGCCACATGAGCGTCCATGCGTTTGCCGAGCCGTTTCAGAAAAGCATTGTCCTTCCACAGCACGAAACGGCACTCCCGGTTCTCGCAGAACCAGCCCTTTTCACGCTCCACAACATTTGCACCGCAGTTCGGACAGACACCAATGATTTTGTTTTTCATAAGCGCATTCACTCCTTTTTTCATTTCCGTGTTCTTTACCAGTTCGGTAATCATCGTATTGATCTCAGTCATAAATTCGCTCGGCTCCATTTCGCCACGTTCGATTTGCAGCAGCTTTGTTTCCCAATCGGCGGTCATTTCCGGGGATTGGATTTCTTCGGGCATCACGGTGATGAGGGCTTTGCCCTTGTCGGTGGGCAGCAGCACCTTGGTCTTTTTGCTGCCCTTCCGTTCCAGAAAGCCCTTCTGCACCAGCTTTTCAATAGTTGCGGCGCGGGTGGCCGGGGTGCCGATGCCCTGACGTTCCACACCCTCCGGCATACTGTCTGCACTGGCGGTTTCCATCGCATGAAGTAGAAGGTCCTCGGTGAAATGCTTCGGCGGGGACGTTTGCCCCTCTTTCAGTTCGGCGTTGAGGATGCCGCACTCGTTTTCCGCTGCATTGGGCAGGGCGGTGAGTTCTTGCTTCCGGTTCAGGATGTCTGCCAGCACCTTGCGCTCCACCGCTTTCCAGCCTTCTTCCAAAATCTCCTTTCCCTTGGCGGTAAATTCCTCCCCGGCACATTCGGTGGTCAGCAGGGTTTCCAGATACCGGAAGGGCTTGCTCACCGCCATCAGCGTCCGGGCGATGATGAGCTTCAGGACATTCTGCTCCCCCTTGGGCAATGCGTCCAGATCGGCTTGCAGCATACTGCGAGTGGGCAGGATAGCGTGGTGGTCGGTGACTTTTTCCCGGTTGACGGTGCGCCGTGTCCGGGGCACAGCTTCATCCACATCTTCCGGGGTAATGTCGAGAAAAACCTCCAGTGCCTCGGTCAGTTCTTCCAGCATTTCCTCGTCATCGTCGGTGATATAGCAGCTATCAGTTCGGGGATAAGTGGTAAGTTTCTTCTCATACAGGCTCTGCACATAGTCCAGCGTCTGCTGTGCGCTGTACCCCAGCAAGCGGTTGGCATCTCGTTGAAGGGTGGTTAGGTCGTACAGCGGCGGCGGATTTTCGGACTTTTCCTTGCGAGTGATGCGCTGGATCGTTGCCACCATCTCCTTTCGGCAGGCTTCCATCAGCTTTTCAGCAACGGCTTTTTCAGGAATGCGGCGGCTGGATGCCGTGCAGCCGCTGGTCAGTTCCAGATCTACCGTGTAGAATTTCTCCGGCACAAAGGCGGCAATGGCAGCTTCCCGCACCACCGTCATGGCAAGCACCGGGGTCATAACACGCCCCACCGCCAGCGGTTGACCGTACAGGCACGAAAAAAGCCGGGACGCATTGATGCCGACCATCCAGTCGGCGCGTTCCCGGCAGAGTGCTGCGTTGTACAGCGCATCGTATTCAGTTGACGGTTTGAGGTGGGCAAAGCCTTCCCGGATGGCAGATTCCTCCATGCTGGACAGCCACAGACGGGAAAAGGGCTTTTTGCACCCAGCCTGCTGGTACACCAAGCGGAAGATCAGTTCTCCCTCGCGCCCTGCGTCGCAACTGTTCACAATGCTGTCCACATCCGGGCGGTGCATGAGCTTTTGCAGGATACCAAACTGCTTTTTGGTGGACGAAGATACCAGATACTGCCACCTTTCCGGCAAAATGGGCAAGTCTGCGATGCTCCACTTGACGTATCTGGCATCGTAGATATTGGGTGGGGCAAGCTCCACTAGATGACCAACGCACCAGCTTACCAGATAGCCGTTGCCCTCCAGATAACCGTCTTTGCGGTTGGTTGCACCGAGAACCTTTGCATAGGACATAGCAACGGACGGTTTTTCTGCCACGATCAATTTTGCGATAAGAATCCCTCCAATCTGTTTCTGATTGCAATATGTAAGGCGGCAAACGCCGCCAATAGAATTATTCTTCTGCGTTATCCTCCTCGCCGGTCTCCTCCGGCTCATCCTCCACAGGAATTTCAAAGTCGCCCTTGTCCTCGGTGTAGTTTGCATCGGG
>ENA-OPIV01000202-OPIV01000202.1-human-gut-metagenome-genome-assembly--contig:-NODE-202-length-10325-cov-2.084629_pt1 | contig 10325 bp, 10 predicted proteins | sample MGYA00241408_ERZ501646 | MGnify/ENA primary metagenome ERZ501646 (study PRJEB25962, sample SAMEA2042368) | human gut metagenome | biome: human gut; feature: human-associated habitat; material: faeces...
ACCCGTTTCTTCAAAACGGAAGGTCCCCACCCTATTCTTCAGGCAGATATAAACATACAGCCCACAAAAGTAGTGCTGAATGATACGGTATGGAACATTCATCCCTCGCATATCGCCATAGATTCGGGACGCGTATTCATTGACAATTTCCTGTTTGAACATGAGGACCAGTATTTAAGGATAGATGGTAAACTGACCAAGAAGGAAAGTGATTCCTGCCGGGTGGATTTGAGAAATATCAAGCTGGACTATGTACTGGATATTGTGCAGTTTGACGATGTAGAGTTCGGCGGACTTGTAACCGGAAAGGTTCATCTGAAAAGTGTCATGAAGAACCCGGTGATGCGGACCCGTCTGAATGTGCACAAATTCTGTCTGAACCGTTCTTTATTAGGAGAAGCCAACATTGCAGGTGTATGGGATAAGGAATTGGGCGGAGTACGACTGGATGCCCAAATAGCGGAAAAAGGAATTTCCTCCACTCATGTGACAGGGTATGTCTCTCCCAAGTTAAAAGGTCTTGATCTGTCGATTCGGGCAGATAGTACCAATCTGGGATTCTTACAACCTTTTATAGAAGGAATTTTCAGTGAAATAAATGGCCGTGTCAACGGAAATGTCCGTTTATATGGCGATTTCAAGCATTTGGATCTGGAAGGTGAAGTGAGGGCCAAAATGGATGCTAAAATTGATGTGTTGAACACCTATTTCCAAATCCGGGATGACTCCATACATATATCTTCGGGCAGTCTGGATTTCAGGAATGTAAAAGTCTATGACCGTGAGGGACATGACGGACTGGTAAATGGTTATCTGCATCACACAAAGCTGAAAAATCTGATGTACCATTTCAATATACGAGGCAACAACCTGTTGATGTACAATACCTACGAAGCCGGGAATATGCCTTTTTACGGAAAAGTATATGGTACAGGAAATGTGGTACTGGATGGTGGAAATAATGCGATGACAGTGGACGCTTCACTGACCACAGGCAACAATACCAGCTTCACTTATATAACCGGAGTAACCACGGAAGCAGCGAGCAATCAGTTTATCACTTTTGTAGACAAAACCCCCAAGCGCATTCACGATAATGTGGAAACCAATCTTTACCACCACTCTAATGTGCGTAAGACTAAAGAGGACGACGGACCTCCTATGGATCTCCGCATCAACATGTTGATAGAAGCAACTCCCAGCGCTACCATGAAAATTATCATGGATCCTGTAGCGGGAGATAATATTACAGCAACCGGAAATGGAAACCTGCAAGTGAATTTTTTCAATAAAGGTGATTTCCGTATGTTCGGTAGCTATGTCATAGATCAAGGTATGTATAAACTAAGCATGCAGGAAGTAATACGCAAGGACTTTACCTTGAAATCAGGTGGCACGGTGACTTTCTCAGGTGACCCTTATCAGGCGAATCTTGATTTACAGGCGGTATACACGGTTAATTCTGCTTCTTTAAGTGATTTGGTAGTAGATCCCTCGCGCAACCAAGGTACGGTGAAGGTAAACTGTCTGATGAATCTGACTGGAAATTTATCCAATCCGGATATTAAATTCGATTTGGAACTGCCCACTGTAAGCGAGGAAGACCGGGAATTGGTACGTAGTGCTACCAGTACGGAAGAACAAATGAATACACAGATTATTTATTTGCTGGGAATTGGTAAGTTCTACACCTATGATTATGCCAATAATGACCAATCCTCTAATGCGACCAGTTCTTTAGCCTTCAGTACACTTTCCGGTCAGCTGAACAATATGTTGTCCCAATGGATGGGCAATAAAAACTGGAACATAGGCGCCAACTTGAGTACCGGCGAAAAAGGTTGGACAGATGTGGAAGCAGAAGCTATGTTGTCCGGCAGGTTATTGAATAACAGGCTGATGATAAATGGAAACTTCGGCTATAAGGAGAATGTGATGGCAAATAGCAACTTCGTAGGAGACTTTGAAGCGATATGGTTATTGACAAAAAACGGAGATTTCCGTTTGAGAGGGTATAATCAGACCAATGACCGCTATTTTACTAAATCTACCCTGACCACTCAAGGAGTAGGTCTCATGTATAAAAAAGATTTCAATACTTGGGATGAACTGTTCCGCTGGTTCTTATGGAAAAGACGGAAAAGCTCGTTACAAAAACGAAGCGATGACTAATTAACCTATAAAGTTTATTTCATATCTTTGCGAAGTAAATTTAAAAATATGAATATGTCCTATTTACCCGCCGAATGGCATAAACAAAGTTTGATTCAACTAACGTGGCCCCATAAAGACACAGACTGGGCATACATGTTGGACGAAGTGAATGACTGTTTTCTTAAGATAGCTTATGAGGTTTTGAAACGTCAGAGTTTGTTGATTGTGGCTCCAGACCCCGATTCCATAAAAGATAGTATAGATAATTATGGAGCTGATATCCAAAAACTAGTCACATCACAAATGATACTTGGGCACGCGATCATGCTTTTATCACCCTGTTGAAAGAAGACGCTACTCCCCTGCTGCTGGATTTCTGTTTTAATGGCTGGGGAATGAAGTTTGCCGCAAATTATGATAACCAGATTAATAACGAACTGTATTTTCACCATCCTGTTCTGAAAGGTGAATATGTTTTCTGCCGGAATTTTATTTTAGAAGGAGGTTCCATAGAAAGTGATGGGAAAGGAAGCCTGCTGACTACAGAGCAATGTTTGCTGGCTAAAAACAGAAATGAAATGAACCGACAGGAAGTGGAGGATTTTCTAAAAGAAACATTTAACTTAAAACAGGTTCTATGGTTGAAACACGGTTATCTGGCAGGTGATGATACAGACAGCCATGTGGACACATTGGCACGTTTCTGTCCGGATGATACCATTGTGTATGTAAAGTGCACCAATGAAAAAGATGAACACTATAAGGAACTGGCAATGATGGAAGAAGAACTAAAAGCGTTCCGTACTTTGGACGGCAGGCCATACCGTCTGCTTCCGCTACCTATGGCAAGTGCTGTTTATGATGAGGAACATCATCGCTTGCCGGCAACTTATGCCAATTTTCTGATAATGAATGAAGCTGTGCTTTATCCTACTTATGCTGATTCTGTGAATGATATGCGCGCCAAAGAAGTATTGGCTGAAGCATTTCCCAGAAGAGAGATAGTAGGTATTGACTGCACTGCTTTAATAAAGCAACATGGCTCGCTGCATTGCGTCACCATGCAATATCCCGAAGGTGTATATTAATAAATATATGTATGAAAAGAACGATTAAAGTAGGAATTATCCAACAGACATGCACTAATGATATCCGTCACAATTTGAGCAAACTGCACCACAATATAGAACAGGTGGCGGCAGCAGGTGCACAGCTGGTTGTATTGCAGGAGTTGCACAACACCCCTTACTTCTGTCAGACAGAAGATACGGATATGTTTGATTTGGCAGAACCGGTTCCCGGTCCTTCTACCGGCTTCTACAGTGAGTTGGCTGCCGGATACGGTATTGTACTGGTTACTTCGTTATTCGAGAAGCGTGCTCCGGGGCTATATCACAATACAGCCGTCGTTTTTGACAAAGATGGCAGTATAGCAGGGAAATACCGCAAAATGCATATTCCCGATGATCCCGCCTATTATGAGAAATTTTATTTTACTCCCGGTGACCTGGGATTTGAACCTATTCAGACATCACTGGGAAAACTAGGTGTACAAGTCTGCTGGGACCAATGGTATCCCGAAGGTGCACGGCTGATGGCACTGAAAGGTGCTGAAATTCTTATATACCCTACAGCTATAGGTTGGGAAAGCACAGACACTCAAGAAGAGAAAATCCGTCAACTAGGTGCATGGGTAACCGTGCAGCGTGGACATGCCGTGGCAAACGGCCTGCCGGTTATCGCCGTGAACCGTGTAGGACATGAGCCCGATCCTTCCGGTCAGACTAATGGTATCCAATTTTGGGGTAATAGCTTCGTGGCAGGTCCTCAAGGAGAAATACTGGCACAAGCCAGCAATATGGATGAAGAAAATATGGTAGTGGAACTGGATATGACCCGTAGTGAGAATGTTCGTCGCTGGTGGCCTTTCCTCCGTGACCGGCGTATTGATGAGTTTGAAAATCTAACCCGACGCTTTATAGATTAAATACAAACGTTATCGTTATATAAATTCACATATTCGTTAAACAATTCATGGTTAAGGCTGTTTTAGTTATCAGAATATTCAAAAGATATTATTGATTTACTAAACAGCTTAATTATGAAAAAAGTATTATTTTTAGCCGCATTGTTACTTGTTTGCTTCAGCGGAGTGACAAATGCACAAACCAGAAAACAAAGAGAAGACGCTAAACGCGAAGCATGGAAGAAAGAACGTCAGGAAAAGAAAGCCTTGGAAGCTCAGCAGGACTCTGTATCCTACGTCCAAGCAATTAATGCTTTAAAAAACGGTTCTTTTGTATTAGAAGCTGATAACGTTGTATTCCGTAATGGAATAATGCGTTTTGTTTCCTCTAACACGAATTATGTGGAAGTAAACGATGGGCAAGGTATTATTCAGACCGCCTTTACTAATTTTGTGTATAACTGGAGCCCGAACGGCTTGGGAGGTGTCACGGTTCAAGGAAATGTGAACGGAATAAGTATGCGCCAGGATAAAGACGGTAATGTGTACTATAATTATGGAATTAATGGGATTGCCGTTTCGGCCACCGTTTCCATTGTACTGACTGGCGGAACCAATCAGGCCAGTGTTACTATAAATCCAAATTTCTCAGGCAATACGCTGACAATGAACGGATATCTGGTTCCCTATAACGAAAGTAGTGTATTCCAAGGAACAACATGGTAATTCATTAAGAAGATATGAGAAAAAGGAATGGGCATTTTCACTACCCATTCCTTTTTATTTATTATTATAGCATTGGAAATGTTTCTTGTCTGCTCATAACATTAACCGAGGTTGTGATTCCAATTCCAATAAAAACCTTTTAGCGGACAGTCCGCCTCCATATCCTGTCAGCGAGTGATCACTACCGATCACACGATGGCAAGGTGCAAAAATTGATATGGAATTTGCACCATTAGCATTGGCTACCGCACGAACTGCTTGGGGCATCCCGATATGCCTGGCCATTTCACCATAAGATATTGTCCTGCCAAACGGTATCTTTAACAGTTCATTCCATACTGTTTTCTGAAAATCCGTGCCCACAAAAAGAAGCGGCACACTAAATTCTTTGCGTTGTCCTGCAAAATACTCGTTGAGTTGCTCTATTGATTCTTCGATTATTTCTGACGTACTTATTTCAAATTCGGCACACAATATCCGCTTCAACCGTTGATTCACACGATCGCAGTGTTTTTCCACCTGCCAGTCACACAGGCAGAGTTTTCCGCCAAATGAACCGAGCAGCAACACTCCGCAGGGTGATTCATAACTCTTTATTTTGATCGTATTTTTCTCTTTCATACACTTTTTATATGCTTCCTTCATATGTTTATAAGCTGTTTCAGCTTATCGGACTACTTTAAACCAAAAAGACAAAGCGTAGCGAATTAGCTGATAGAGCGTTCGTTACGCTTTGTTTTTCTATGGGGCAGAGCCAACGAAATACCACCTCGAAGCCAAACGGTACAGAAGTTCAGTTACCACCTCGTTACTCCCGTAACGGGTGCAGATTTACTGCTAAAAGGTTCATTTACTGCGTTTTGCATCAATTTACATAGCAGTCGGTAACTCACTAATAACTAATTTTGTAACCAAAAAAAGGAGTGAGTTATGCGTAGTACATTCAAGGTATTATTTTACGTGAAGAAAGGCAGCGAGAAGCCGAACGGCAACCTGCCTCTGATGTGCCGTATCACGGTGGACGGCGAGATTAAACAGTTCAGTTGCAAGATGGACGTTCCCCCACGGTTGTGGGACGTGAAGAACAGCCGTGCTTCGGGCAAGAGCGTCGAAGCGCAGAGAATCAACCTTGCGGTAGATAAAATCCGTGTGGAGGTAAACCGCCGCTACCAAGAACTGATGCAGACGGACGGTTATGTTACCGCCGCCAAACTCAAAGACGCCTATCCCGGTATCGGCGTCAAGCAGGAAACTTTGCTGAAGCTGTTCGAGCAGCACAACGCCGAGTTTGAGAAGAAAGTCGGGCACAGCAGGGCGCAGGGTACATTTACCCGTTATCGGACGGTCTGCAACCATATTCGGGAGTTTTTGCCCCATACCTACAAGCGTGAGGATATTCCGTTAAAGGAACTCAACCTCACGTTCATCAACGACTTCGAGTATTTTTTGCGCACGGAGAAGAAATGCCGCACCAATACCGTGTGGGGCTATATGATTGTGTTGAAACACATCGTTTCGATAGCGAGAAACGACGGACGTTTGCCCTTTAATCCCTTTGCCAGATATATCAACTCTCCCGAAAATGTGGACAGGGGCTACCTCACCCAAACGGAGATACAGACGCTCATGGACGCATCGATGAAGAACGCCACCCACGAGCTTGTACGGGACTTGTTCGTCTTTTCGGTGTTCACGGGTTTGGCGTATTCGGACGTGAAGAACCTCACCGCCGACCTCCTGCAAACATTCTTCGATGGCAACCTTTGGATAATCACCCGAAGAAAGAAGACCAACACCGAATCGAACATCCGTCTTTTGGACGTTCCCAAGTGTATCATCGAGAAGTACAAGGGGCTGGCAAGGGACGGTCATGTTTTCCCCGTTCCGAGTAACGGAAGCTGCAACAAGATACTCAAAGATATAGGCAGACAATGCGGCTTCAAGGTGCGTTTGACCTATCACGTTGCACGCCACACGAACGCCACGACCGTGCTTTTGTCGCACGGCGTACCCATCGAAACGGTGAGCCGTCTTTTGGGGCATACCAACATAAAGACCACCCAAATTTACGCCAAAATCACCGCCCAGAAGATAAGCCAAGACATGGAAACCCTGTCGCACAAGTTGGGGGATATGGAGAAGAATATCTGCCGAGCCATCTAATTAAAAACAGAATCCCGATGAAAGAAGAAAGGAACATTATCACGATGGACGGGCAGGGCAATATCTCCCTGCCGAGCGATATAGGTGCAACCGCCATGACCGAGTGGGAAATCTGCGAACCGTTCGGGGCGGCAAAAGTCCGCAGGGCATTATTAGATAGGATTATACACGGGCGAAAAGAGAAAACGACGGTATTCGTGTCGGTTGTTTCGGATGGCAAGCCCAACAGCCGTTGGAAAGCATGATGATATACCAACATGCAAACATATCACTATGGTGATATATATTGCAGGTTCTATTCCTCTTTTCAGAGGAAAGCGGAGCAATCATTTCCGTTTACAAAGGCAAAGCAAGCACGGGGCGGCTCACCTGCACAGGGACGAGGAAACGCCACACATACACGTTACGCTCGTCCCCATCGTCAAGGGAGAGCGAAAGCGCAGGAAAAGGGAGGAACAGACGAAGAAGCGATACCGCAAGAAACCGACCGACACCGTGAGGCTGTGCGCCGATGACATCATGAGCCGCTTGAAACTGAAAGCCTATCAAGACAGCTACGCTGTTGCGATGAAAAAATACGGTTTACAACGGGGCGTGGACGGTTCGGAAGCGAGGCACGTTTCCACGCAGCAATATTACCGTGACATAAAGCGACAAACAGAGGAACTGAAAACGGAAGTGGTGGAATTGCAGGAACGGAAAGAAACGGCACGGGAAGAACTAAGACGGGCGAAAAAAGAGATACAGACCGAGAAGCTGAAAAGGGCGGCAAACACCGCAGCCGCCAACATCGCCAAGAGCGTCGGCTCTCTTTTCGGGAGCAACAAGGTCAAGACATTGGAAAGGGAGAACACCGCCCTGCATAGGGAGGTAGCCGACCACGAGGAAACCATCGAAGCCTGCAAGATAGGATACAGCCCATGCAGGCAGACCACAGCCGGGAGATACGGGAAATGCAGCAGAGGCACGGCAGGGAAATAGCCGACAAGGACACAAGGCACAAGCAGGAAATATCGTTTCTGAAAACGGTAATCGCAAGGGCGGCGGCATGGTTTCCCTATTTCCGTGAAATGCTCCGTATCGAAAACCTTTGCTGCTTTGTGGGATTCGATGAAAGGCAGACCGCAACGTTCGTCAAGGGAAAGCTGTTGGAGTATGCAAGAGAACTCTATTCGGAGGAACATAAGCGGAAATTCACGACCGAAAAGGCAGGTTTCCAAGTGCTGAAAGACTCCACGGATGGGACGAGATTGGTTCTTGCCATTGACCGAAAGCCCATTGCCGAGTGGTTCAAGGAACAGTTCGAGAAGTTAAGGCAGAACATTCGCTGACCTATACAACCGCAAAGGAAAGGCAGGGGGATGAAGCTATAACCGTGTTATCTCGCTGGAAAACAATAAAAAAGTACTCTTCATAATCTTTTGTGAATAACATTTTTTATATTTGCGCCATAAAAAGCACATTGAGATTTGTACTGGATACGTGATGAACAAAGAACTTTCGGAAAAATACATGTAAATACAGAGTTATAAATCAAAGTAATATGAAAACTAAGAGTTTTTTAGGAATACTTGGACTATTCCTGTTTGTAGTCAGTTTTATAAGTTGCGATAATGACGATGAACAAGGAAGAAAAATAACAGATTACAAAGAGTATATTCTTACCATTGCATCGAAAAAAGTTCCGGGAGTAATGAGTTCGTGTGGCAATAATTATCTAACAGATGTATATGCCGTAAAAAAAGAGCAATCCAATGATTGGGTTCCCTTTGGTAGTATTAAAGGGTTTGATTTTGAAAAAGAATATGAGTATAAAATCAAGATTAGTGAAACGACCTTTTTAGATTATAGCATGGGAGAACCAGCATGGACGGAATATGAATTGCTTGAAACAATATCCAAAGAGAAAAAGGTTTCAGAAGATTTGCCTTTGCATTTTATCCCTGAATGGTATTACGAAGATCAATTTATCCCCGAATACAGATTCGCAGTAGAAGCGGATAACAAAGAGGTAATCGAAGAAGATTTGAAAGCTAATTCTATCATGCCATTGAACTATCATTATTTGTTGTATAGGGGTGATAATAAATTAATGACATGGATTGCCATAAAAGACAACAACACAATGTTAAGTCCGAAATTTATTAAAAGCACAAATAAAAAATCCGAAGAACTTCCGGATTCTTATACTATGCTCCCCCCGAAAGGGAATGTGATGGGTTGTATGGAATGGACGTTCTTAAATGAGTATGGTAATGAAACAGATATCCCCTCGTTTGATGTTTTTGTTGGTTATTTTGAAAAATCAAGGAGCACAGGACCAACACCAAACACAGCTTGTCTTTATAAAGACCTTACAGAGCATTACAAAAGCAAATATCCAGAAGCTGGAGTAAAAACGGTCGTGGTTTCTTATGACATTTCCATAAGATTATAGAGCCTCCGGCGTTTTTCCGCTGGTGCTTCTAACATTTGCACATAAAAATTGAATTATCCATGAAAAAAATTATTCTATTGGGTTTCTTATATTTACCTATATGCATATTTGCGCAAAAAAACTATTTTTCCATAACGGGAAGGACATTTTTAGAAGAATATATAGTTCCTAATCAAACAACAAAATCCCCCTTAAGTGCTGGTGCTTATATTCAAATTAAAGGAATGCCGGAACGTGGTTGGTTGGCAGATACAGAAGGGTACTTCAAAATAGATAGCCTGCGAAAAGGGAAATATCATCTAACATTTTCATGCATTGGTCTTGAGCGTGTAGATACTGTAATTCTCATTAATGGCAACATAGATTTAAAGATTATATTGTCAGACCTTAGTATTCATACACCACAATTAAGCTTAATTCTTTCAAAAGAAGAAGAAAACAAAGTTCTGAAAGACAATTTTTGGGATAAATACGGACTTAATGCATCGTGGTACACAAAAGAAAGTTTACGAGATAAATCACAGCGAATAACAATTTTAGGTTATTCCCATAGGGTAAAAAGAAATCAAATAATTTTCGACTATCTCGATAAGAAATACGGATATAGCTGGAGATTTGAAGCACCCAAAGGAATAATAGGGTTAGACGAAACATTAGACACTTATGAACTTTTACAAAATGACAAAGCAGACAACGCCCCTAACATTATACCCCATGAATGGGATGAATGATTTTCTTTTTTCGCAAGTTGCAAGTATAAAATTGCCACCGAAAGTTCGTACTTTCGGGAAAAGATGTGATATTTGCAAATGAAAGAGTTATTTGACAGCATAGCAACGCAAAACGCTGAAATTCGCACGGTTGCTAACTCGTTACCGC
>ENA-OPIV01000203-OPIV01000203.1-human-gut-metagenome-genome-assembly--contig:-NODE-203-length-10323-cov-2.735860_pt1 | contig 10323 bp, 10 predicted proteins | sample MGYA00241408_ERZ501646 | MGnify/ENA primary metagenome ERZ501646 (study PRJEB25962, sample SAMEA2042368) | human gut metagenome | biome: human gut; feature: human-associated habitat; material: faeces...
TTGCTTGCGGATTTTAGGAAAATAAAAAATTAAATTTAGGTTGTATGGTTAAACGTTATGGTTGTGCAGGCATTTTATTGTTTGCAATGGGATTATTTCCTTTATTGGCACAGGACAACGCTGCGGCTAAAGAGATGGCTATAAAGATAGCCGATCGTATTGTTGCTTCTACGGTTTATGAATTCAAGGATGTAAAAACAGGTAAAGTATACACTTCTTTGGATAATGTTTCTTTAAACCCGGATATGCGTGTCAATAGTAAATATTTGAATTGGCATTACACAAACGGAGTAACAAATATGGCTTTGATGGAGTTGGGTGATAAAATACAGAACCGGAAATATGAGGATTATGTGCTGAAGAATATGAAGTTCATTTTTGATAAGACTAACCAGTCCTATTTTCATCGTTTGTATGATAAGACTTTCCGTGAAGGAGGATGGAGAGCGGTTCCCCGTCTTACTTGGCATATGATTTATAGAAACAAGCGTTTGGATGACAACGGTCCTATGGGGGCTAGTTTGATAACTTTGAACCAGCGTCATCCGGATGATGCTTTCCAAAAATATATTGAAACAACCAATCATCATATTATGGTTTCAGAACCTCGTTTGGCCGATGGAACCATAGCCCGTTTATGGCCTCATGAAAATACAATTTGGGCAGATGATGCGTTTATGGCGGTGTCTTTTATTTCCCGCATGGGAGAGATTACTGGTGAAAAGAAGTATTTTGATGATGCTGCCAATCAGATATTGAATTATACACGATATTTGTGGTGTCCTGAAAAACAGATTTATTATCATTGCTATCATACGGATAATAAGGAACATGGAGTGGCGCATTGGTCCCGGGCCAATGGATGGATTTTTATGGCGACAGCCGATCTGTTGGCAAGAATGCCGGAAAATCATCCTATGCGTGAGGATGTGATAAAGAATTTCCAGATGCAGGCTAGTGGGGTAGCGCGGTATCAAGGGAAAAACGGTTTGTGGCATCAGTTGTTGGATAAAGAAGATTCTTATGAAGAAATTACCGGTAGTTCTATGTTTGTATTTGGCATAGCTAAAGGTGTGAAGGAAGGATGGTTGCATCCGGATTTCATTTATGTAGCATGGCAGGGATTCAAAGGAATGTTGTCAAAAATTTCAGAGAATGGTGATGTGACGGCTATTTGTGTCGGTACAGGTATTATGCCTTCCACCGTATTTTATTATAATCGTCCCACTCAGGAAAATGATCCGATGGGTGAAGGGCCTGTGTTACGCGCTTTGGTGGAAATGATTGATGCGCCTAAATACACGGAGATTAGTGCGAACGATCAGTATGATAGGATAAAATAAGAAAGAGATTAATTTACCCGTTGGCAAGCTGGGTCTAATTTGTCAACGGGTATATGTTAGAATGTTAAATCAAAACGCCCTTCTGTCACTCTTCCTCCTTCAAAAGTTCCGCTGATTATTCTGTTGTTCAAATCAAAGCGGGTAATATTGACAATGCCGTCTTCCAGTCTTTCTTCTTGTTTATTACCATCTTTGAATACGGCGTCGGTATAGATGGTCTGATCATTATTCATCCTTTCAAGAGCACTGTAAACAGTGATATTTTTTTCTTTCGGGTCAATGATATTGAAAGAAATAGACGTATTGTCATCTACCCAAACGTATACATGGACTGTTGCTTTTTCATCTTCATTATAAGCAGGATAGTAGGATGCTTTATGGTCCGGCCCATAGCGTTGTCCTGTATATACCCAGCCGTCTATCAGACAGCCAAAGGTATTGGCGCCTGTCTGAGTGGCAGGTGGCATGAGAGTAGGATCTGCTGAAAAGTCTTCTCCATCGCAGGCACAGCATAACGCGACAGTTAATACTATTGTACTAAGATATTTAATCATGGTCTGAATCTTTTAAAAGTGATAGTTAATACCTGCCGAGAAAGATAATTGAGAAATGTCATCCGAACCGTTCATCGGATAATGTGGTTGTACCATCCATTCTTTATGATGATAGCGGACGGAATATTCACCGGAATACGCCAGGATATAGCTTATCCTTGCACTGATCCCCCAATGGGTGAAAAGGTGGTATTCTCCGCCTACTCCAAAGTTTGCCGCCCATTTGTTCATGGATACTTTTCGTGGTTTATCATATACCATACTGTCGTCTTTATATAACTGGTATCCGGTTCCGGTAGTAAAATACCAATCGAATTGTTGTTTCAGCCAATGCAGGGAGAACTGTGGAGCAAAATAGTGTGTTTGAATCTTGTCTGTGGTATTTGTCGTGTTGCCTGTATACCGGCTGCCTTGATAAAGTATTCCGAATCCGGCTCTAATGGCAGGCTTGTTTCCTACCAGGTAAGTATAACTTCCTGACCAACCTATGCCGTTGCGCAAATTCGAGGAATATCCTGCTATTCCTATCAGCTTTCCGGTGTAGAGGGTAGGACCTGTCTGAAAGGACAGAACGGATCGTTTGTCAGTGCCGGATTGTGCATATAGCGATGTTGGACACAGCAGCGTGGCTACTATAATAAAATATAGTTTGTTTTTCATGGTCATTGTGTTTATCTAGGTGGGTACAAAAATAATAAATCATTGGAAATAACAGCATTAATAGTTTTCTTATTTTAAGTAATCCGTGAAAAATGTGATAGATTAACACTTTCCTGCCATCTTTATTCCATTCATTCTGTTTTCTTATGAAGATTATTCACTTTAAAACCTTATAGTTTATGAAACCAGTAGAATCAGACCGGTTGGATGCCGAAGAGCGTAGAGAACTGAGCAGTTCTGATTTCGGAATTCCTGAAGAGCGTGCTTTCCCGATGCCCGATGCGGCACATGTGCGGGCGGCGGAAGCCTATTTCCGTTATGCTAGTGATGATCAGAAGCCTGAGTTGGCGAGGAATATACTGGAAAAAGCGGCTGAATACGGAGTGCGTGTAGAGAGTCCTGTGGTGCTGTCTTGGGCCGGGAAATAGTTGTTGTATAATGATTTGACCTTTTGTGTTGCTGAATATTGTGTAAATGTAGGTGCCGAATCGTGAAGGAAAGTTATTATTTAAATATTTTCCTAAGGAAATTTGTTATATAGGAAAGTATGGAATATATTTGGAAAAAGTTTCCTGAGGAAATAATTAAAGGAGATAACATAACAGAGTCCGGTTTTAATTATGAAGAAGAGTATGAAAAAAGAGTTTATAAAAAGGTATGGATGGACATTGCTTGGTATTGTGGCAGGAATGGTAGGAGGATATTTGTATTGGCGGTATGTAGGTTGCACCACTGGGACTTGCCCTATCACTTCTTCTCCTGTCAACAGTTCCATTTGGGGGGCGGCAATGGGGGGATTGTTGCTCAGTTCATTTATGCCGGAGCATAAAAAGATAAAGAAGGAGGAATAAGTATGAATAAAACGATTTTATTTTTTTTAGCCCTTGTGCTGGCTGCCACAACAGCTTGCGGCAGAGGAAGCAGTAATAATAACCCTGTAAAAGAAGAAACTATGGCAACAGAAGGAAATGGAAAGGTCATACATTTGACTAAAGCTGAATTTTTGGCGAAAGTATATAATTTCGAGAAAAACCCGGAAGAGTGGAAATATGAAGGTGACAAACCGGCTATTGTGGATTTCTATGCTGACTGGTGTGGTCCTTGCAAAATGGTAGCTCCTATTTTGGACGAATTGGCAAAAGAATACGATGGCCAGATTGTGATTTATAAAGTGGACACGGAGAAAGAACAGGAACTGGCAGGCGCGTTTGGTATACGGAGTATTCCGTCCATTCTGTTCATCCCCATGGAAGGAAAGCCGGAGATGGCACAGGGGGCTATGCCCAAAGCGTCATTTAAAAAGGCTATTGATGAGTTTTTATTGAAAAAATAAGTACTTTTGTGCAATAGCATCAAGAAGAAAGAGCAATATGGAAACTTTATGTAAAATAAGAGATCTCTATCGCGCTATTGCAGAATTTGAAACACGGTTTGAAAAGGCGCACCACCTTTGTCTGAACGAAGGAATGTTGCTGTGCTGTCTCTCCAGAAAGAAACGCCTGTCCTCGGGAGAGATAGCAGAGCAATTGGGGCTTTCTAATTCGAATACTTCTAAGGTTATCAGATCTGTAGAGGATAAAGGCTATATAGAGCGTAATTTGGGAGATTGTGACAAACGCCAGATGTATTTCTCGCTTACGGCGGAAGGAAAGAAAATACTGAAGGAGATGGAATGCTGTAATATTGAGATTCCTGAGTTACTGAGGTCTGTATTATAATAGTAAGAAAGATACCGCTGTAGATGAAGTCTGTTTTTATTTTTATATCATTGCTGATAATGCTCTGTCCCGCTTTCTCGCAAAGCAGGATGGAGCATTATCTTGATTCTTTGGGATTGGTGAATGTAGGCCGGATGGACCCGACATTGAAAATAGATTTGATGTATACCCGTGCCGACAATTTTACCGGGAAAGTCCTTTATGAGGATTTGCAGGAGGCCTATCTTCATCCTGAGGCTGCCAAAGCCTTGTTGCAAGCGCAAAAGCGGTTGAAAGAGTTGTATCCCGGTTATTCTCTGATTATTTATGATGCCGCCCGTCCTATGTCCGTGCAGCAGAAAATGTGGAATGTGGTAAAAGGTACTTCCCAAAATATATATGTATCCAATCCGGCCCGGGGAGGAGGGTTGCATAATTATGGTTTGGCGGTGGATGTGAGTATTGCAGATGAAAAAGGAAATCCTTTGCCTATGGGGACCAAGGTGGATCATTTGGGCAAGGAAGCACACATAGATACCGAAGCGGCAATGGTACAGCAGGGAATCATTACAGCGCAGGAACGGAAAAACCGTTTGCTGCTGCGCCGGGTCATGACGGATGCGGGTTATAAACCTTTGCGCAGTGAGTGGTGGCATTTCAACTTCCGCAGTCGTGAAGAGGCAAAACGGAACTATAAAGTAATTAGATAAAGGATGGAAATATCAACAAAAACACTCCATTTCATCGAAGAACACAGAGAGGACGATACGCGTACACTTGCTTTGCAAAGTAAGAAATATCCCGATGTAGACATGGCGGCAGCTGTCACACAAATTGCCGGACGGCAGGTGGCGGCCCGCAAGATACCTTCATGGTATCCGGTTTCTGCATTATGGTATCCCCCTCATTTGTCTATGGAGCAATGTTCTTCCGAAGCAACTGCTTTGTATAAGGCCTCTTTGTTGGAAGGCGATACTTTTGCCGATTTAACCGGAGGTTTCGGTATTGATTGCAGCTTTATCTCCCGGAATTTCAAGCAGGCTGATTATGTGGAAAGGCAGTCAGGACTTTGTGAGCTGGCTTTGCATAATTTCCCTTTGTTGGGGTTGGGGCACATTCGGATACACAACCGGGACGGGGTATCCTATTTGCAGGAAATGCTTCCGGTAGATTGCTTGTTTTTAGACCCTGCCAGAAGAGACGGACACGGTGGAAAGACGGTTGCCATCTCTGATTGCGAGCCGGATGTTACTGTTTTGGAGCCTTTGCTGGTTGATAAGGCAAAGAAAGTGATGGTGAAATTATCGCCTATGCTGGATCTGTCATTGGCATTGAACGAGTTGAAAACAGTTCGTGCGGTACACATTGTCGCTGTGAATAACGAGTGCAAGGAGTTATTGCTGATACTGCAAAAAGAGTCCGTTTCATCGGAGGTAAGCATCCATTGCGAACATATTGCAGGCAACGGGGAGAGCCGGCATTACACCTTTACCTTGAAGCAGGAAAAAACATCGCCCTGTCTTTTGGCCGATGAAGTCGGAACTTATTTGTATGAACCGAATGCCGCTATACTGAAAGCCGGTGCTTTTCGTTCTCTCACACAAACCTATCCTGTGGCGAAACTTCACCTCAACAGCCATTTATATACCTCTGTTTCTTTGGTTCCGGATTTTCCGGGACGTCGTTTCCGGGTTGAGGCCGTATCGGGTTTTGGGAAAAAGGAACTGAAAGCGTTCTTGATGGATATGGACAAGGCGAATATTACGATCCGCAACTTTCCATTATCGGTTGCGGAACTTCGCAAACGTTTGAAACTGAAAGAGGGAGGAGATGATTATATCTTTGCCACTACCTTGTCCGGCGGGCAGAAAGTCTTGATTAGAGGGAAGAAGTGTTAGTTTATAATCAGTTTGTAACCTATTCCCCTTACATTCACAATCCGTATGCTTTGGTCTTTGGACAGTTTATGGCGTAATTTCGTAATAAATACATGCAGGCTGCGTGAATTGAAGAAGCTGTCATCTCCCCATAGCTCCAACAAGATGCTTTGGCTGTTCACCACTTCATTCCGGTTCTCACACAGGCGTTTTAGGATTTCCGATTCCCGGTGGGAGAGTTCTTGTATGTTCCCTGCAAAATCCAGTTGTTGGGTGACGGAGTTGAACTGATATCCTCCGATGGTGTAGGTATTGGTTATTTCTTTTTCCACAAAAGCTTTGTGCATCAAGGCTTTGAGGCGTACAATAAGCTCCTGCATACCGAATGGTTTTTTCAGATAGTCATTAGCTCCCAGTTCAAATCCTTTTACTACATCATTGATGGCAGACCGGGCGGTGAGGAATAATACCGGGGTTGCTTTATCCGATTGGCGGATGCGGCGTACCATTTCAAAGCCATCCATACGGGGCATCATGACATCGGCTACCAATACGTCCGGTTTCTGTTCGAAAAACTTTCTTAAGCCTTCTTCACCATCTCCGGCGGTAGTAATGATAAAATCCTGTTCTTCCAGTGTGTCCTTGATAATCATGGCAAGAGTCTGTTCATCCTCTACTAATAAAACGTGTATCTTTTCCATTTGCTTATTCGGGAATTTTAAGTGTAAAGGTACTGCCTTTTCCTGTGCTGCTTTCCACGGAAACAGTTCCTTTATGCTGTTCTATCATTGTTCTTACATAATAAAGTCCTAATCCATATCCTTTTACATTATGCAGATTACCGGTCGGAACCCGATAAAACTTATCAAACAGATGTTTTTGTCTGTCGGCAGGAATACCTATTCCTTTGTCTTGTATCTTTAGCATCACATAAGCGTTACGGTCACCGTTGCATGGATTGTTGCAGCGTATTGCAGAAATGTAAATATATGCCTTTTCATCGGAATATTTTATAGCATTGTCTATCAGATTGCTGATCATGTTATACAGGTGCAAGCGGTCTGCACGTAGGGTTATGTTTTCTTCCATAATGAGTTTGAACTCAGTCGGCTTATCAGCTTTCAATCTATGTTGGCTGATCAGATTTTCCAACATAGACCTCAGTTCGACAGGTTCATAGTTCAGACGGAAGTTCTTCCGTTGCTCCATACTCATGGAAAGGATCTGTTCCACCAGTCCGCTGAGCTGTTTCAGCTGGGTTTGGATAATCTGAAGATAGTTCTGTCGTTTCGTCAGGTTTTCTGCTCCGTTGAAGTTCAGTAATGCATCGTTGGCAGCGTAGGCTACGGCTATCGGAGTTTTCAGTTCGTGAGTAATGTTATGCGTGAAGTCCTCTTTCATTTCTTCTACACTTTTCTGCCTTAAGATGATACGGATAAGAAACCAGAATGATACCCCCAATATAATAATGATAAAGAAAGAGGTATAAAGTATCCCCTTCATTTGTTGCAAGACGATGGTATTTGTCGGTTCCACCCATAACCGGTATGCCATTTTGTTGTACAAGTCATAATTGTAATAGTAGCTCACTGCTTCTTTGCCCGGCCTGTATTTTTGAGGTGAGCTGAGTCCTTGTACGACCGTGCTGTCTTGACGTAAATTCACTATTTCGATGCGGTGAGGCAGGTAGATGATTCCGCGCATGGCAAGTGTCCTTGTAAAAAGGCTGTCGAAAGTGTGCAGGTTGATTTCCGTGAAAAGGTCCAGCTGGCTGTGGATACCCCGTTGGAAGTATTTGGTGAGCAGTTCCAGTGTACCGTTTTTGTCGATGGTAGTAGATACCGGTTCATTGATTTCCAGACCAAATCTTTTTTGCTGTTTGAAAGGCTCGGTTTCTATAACTTTGGTAATCAAAGCACTGCTGTCCAGATTGATACTGGATTCGATATAGCCATTTATGGTTTCGTTGCTTCGTTTCACAGAGTCGCACCGTTCCATCATTTCATTGTAGTCACTCACCTGTAATGTTTCTATCAGGCAATTGTCCATATCCTTCTTCATCGAGGTGTATAATCCTGTCAACCAATATGCCTGATAGGCAAAGACGCCTATCAGCGAAAGGATAATCAATGCGGCTATGGCTTTAAACGGTATCTTCATGGTTTGGCAAAAATAGGTACAAAATAAGTATTCTCTTTCTTTTGATAACACTAAATAAGACTTCATAAGCCGGCGGTAACACATACGGCACATTTTTCACCTTTACTTTGCATGGACACTAAAAATAAAACGATGATGAGGACAGTGATTATCTTTTGTTTATGCTTGTCGGCATTTGCGACACAAGCGCAGAATGATGTGAGTTATACCTATATGGACAGCCTTTTCCAACAATTGCCGGAGGTGTTGGTCAAAGGGGAGCGTCCGGTGGTAAAGGCCGAGCGGGGAAAGCTGGTCTATGACTTACCCCGTATGGTAGAGCGGCTTCCGGTGAATAACGCCTACGAGGCGGTAAAGGAACTGCCCGGCATCGTGGAACAAGATGGCAATCTCACTTTGGGGGGGCGCAGTATTACTTTGGTAGTAAATGGAAAAGTAAGTACACTGGACAAGGACGATTTGAAGTCCGTGCTTCAGAATACCCCTGTCAGTCGTCTGGAGAAAGCGGAAATCATGTATGCTGCTCCGGCACGTTACCGCATTCGTGGAGCCATGGTGAATGTTGTTCTAAAATCGAATATCGGGCAGAAGCCTTCTTGGTCCGGTGAAGTGGCGGCTATGTATGAACAGTCCCGCAGGGAAGACATTGCAGGCCGTGGAAATTTGCTCTACACTTCCCGGCGCTTTTCGGCGGATGTGATGTATTCATACGGGTTCAAACATACCACTTTCGGATTGGACAAACAGTCATGGCACACTATGGCGGGGGACGTACACGAGTTGGATTTGAAAACAGAGGCTAAAGGGTATGGCGGCCGGCATAACCTCCGCTTGGGGGCGGATTATGATTTCGGGAAGAAGAACTTGTTGAGTGTGGTTTACAATACACAATACCGCTATGGGCAGGACTGTACAAAAATGCGTGGAACAGCCCACAGTGATAAAACGGATGACGGTGACCGCCAGTTACATAATGTGGCGGCTGATTATCAATCTTCTTTCGGCCTTTCGGCAGGAATGGATTTCCTTTTTTTCTCCAATCCGTCACAGACCTTTCTGGAGAAAGATATGCAGGATGTCAGCCGGACATTGAATTATGACAGCAACCAACGTATCAACCGCTGGTTATTCTATGCCAACCAGCTTCATTCCTTGCAAGGTGGAACCGAGATAAATTATGGTGTAAAGTACACTGCCACACACGATATAAATCCGGAAAAACGAAACGTTCCACTTTACAAAAACGACGCGTTTCAAAAAGTACAAAAACGACGCGTACAAAAAAAAGCGGTGAGCCCGGTCCTTCCTTACATGACCAGAGCCCACCGTTTTTCTCTCATTTGAATACCATTTGAACAGCTTTAAAATATCATTCAAAAGCCATTGCCAATTCAAAATAATTCAGTATCTTTATACAGTGTTAAGCTGCCACATCCGCCGCTTCATCCTGCACTGTGTACAGCATCATGTCCGTGTACTTGGAATTATAATTCATGTGCGCATTGAACTCCACTTTCCGACAGTTCTTGAACGGGCTACCGATAAACGGGTTCCGGTCTATCCAGTCGCACAGTTCCAGGATGGAGGACTTGTTCGAGGTGAAGTACACAAACGGATGCCCTTTCAAAACGGTCAGCACGTCCAGATAGTCAGCCAGACGCCAATACATTCTGTAAGTACCCACCTCGGTGGAGAGGTACGGCGGATCAACCAGGAACACCACACCCGGAACATCCTTGTAACGTTTGAACACGTCCTTGTAGTCTTCGCCGGTTATAGTCAGCCCTTCCAGATAATCCTTTGCTTCGGGATAATCTGTTTGCCGAATCCTATTGTAGATGGCTTCTTTCTTCATTCCTTCCAAACTGGTCACATATTTCATGGCGAACAACAAGGATGCGGAAACCGTGATATAATCCACGTAGCCGTGCTCTTTTTCTTCCCTCTCAATACGGGCAAACATTTTATCGCGAACCTCCCCGGTTATACGTTTATTTCTGGGTTCCCCTTCAGCTATCCCGCGCACATCGGA
>ENA-OPIV01000204-OPIV01000204.1-human-gut-metagenome-genome-assembly--contig:-NODE-204-length-10311-cov-7.359408_pt1 | contig 10311 bp, 15 predicted proteins | sample MGYA00241408_ERZ501646 | MGnify/ENA primary metagenome ERZ501646 (study PRJEB25962, sample SAMEA2042368) | human gut metagenome | biome: human gut; feature: human-associated habitat; material: faeces...
AATTAAGAATTTATTCTTCCGATAATAAATACTTCATACTGCAAAGTAAATGTTTTTTGTTTTAAGGGTTATAATTGTTAAAATGCAAAAATAGCCTGCATCCGCTAATCTGTCAAGGGCTGTTTTTCATAAAAAATGTTCAATTCTTTGGTATTTCTTTGGGGTTTTCTTGGTATGAAATTTCTGATAGATTATATGAAAAGTGATTTGGAGGCTATTGAAATTCTTTTAGAGTGGTGCATTAAGCGATGGGATGTTTTAAAAGTCTGGTTGGCATTTTAATGCTTTATCTTTGTAATTTGAACAAAAAGTAATAAATAAAAGAGGTATATGGACATTCTTGTATGGAGTGGTCTTGGAAACTCCGATTATTTGGAAAAATGATGTCGTTTTCCAATATATATTTGTACTTTTGGCTGAAAAGAAAAAAAAGGTATATCCCGTGTTTATATCGGGTGTGTTTATATGTATTTTAAATGGACTACGGTTTTATGACAAACATTATAGATAATATGCTCTCTTTGTGTCCGGTTTCTGAAGATACGATACAAGAACTGAAAAAATGTATGATTTTATGTCGTTTCCCTAAGAAATATCAGTTAATAAAGGAGAATACATTTTGTAAATCAGCTTATTTCATAGAAAAAGGAATGACACGTTCTTTCTGGCTTGTAAATGGAGAAGAAATAACAACCTCCTTTTCATGGGAAGGAGGTATTGTTTTCAGTATGGACGAGTTGTACTATAATAAGCCGAGCGAGGAATTTGTGGAAACGCTTGAAGATGTAGTTGTTTACAAAATATCATTAGCTGATTTAACCAGACTGTTTCAGACTAATATTGAATTGGCTAATTGGGGGAGACTGTCCGAAAACTATAGCCACGTAGGTTAGATTCGTTACCAGTCGTGTGATTTTGTTTGTTTTGTTATAGTTGTTTAACTCAGAATCGTCTTTATTCTCAAGTATTTTTCGTACCTTTATAGTAAATTAAGACGATAAGATATGGCATACAAGAAAGGTTCTGACAGGCGACAGAGGGTTCTTTTCCCAGACTGCATTGACGAGTATGTGGAGGCTGACGCTCCCGTAAGACTCTTTGATGCATTCGTTGACCGTCTCAAGATGGATGAACTGGGATTTATCCGCAGTACACCCGCTGAGACCGGCACTCCTGGTTACAATCCTCGCGATCTGCTCAAGCTATACATCTACGGTTACTTCTATCAGGTTCGCTCCTCACGCAAGCTTGCCCGTGAGTGCAAGTGTAACGTTGAGGTTATGTGGCTGCTCGGCAAACTGTCTCCAGACTTCCGCACCATCTCTGATTTCCGCAAGGATAACAAGGAGGCTATCACCAAAGTATATAAGGAGTTTAATAAGTTTTGCATGGGACTGAAGCTCTTTTCCAAGTCGTACATCTCCATTGACGGCAGTAAGTTCAAGGCTGTAAATGCCAAGGACAATAATCTTACGTTGAGCAAGCTCGATGACCGAATCAAGCGTCTTGACGAACACATCTCCATCTACATGGAGGAGCTTGACGCTTACGACCATGAAGAAGGACGCAAACTCTCAAAGGATGAGATTCAGCGCAAACTTGATGTATGCAAGGAGCGCAAGGAACGCTACGAGGGCTACCGAAATCAGCTTGAGGAGAGTGGCGAAAGCCAGATTTCTCTTACCGATACCGATTCCCGACTGATGAAAGCCAACGAGGGTTTCTGTGTAGGCTACAACGTGCAGACTGCTGTTGATGCCGAGAGCCACATGATAGCTGGTTTTCAGGTAACCAACAATCCTACTGACCACGGTCAGATAACCAACGTTGCTTCTGAGATAAAGGCTGATTACGATGTGCCAGTTCTTGAAACCACTGCAGACAAAGGCTACGAGTGTCCTGAGGATCATGCTGACGCACTGGCAAATGGTATCATACCTAACGTCATCCAGCGTGATGGTGGATGTACGGAGCAAGTCCAATTTGACTACAACGAAGCAACCATAACCGATGAACAGAAGGCAAGCACAAAGCCGGAAGACCTGAAAGCATGCTTGGAGGCAGGCGTAATACCTGATGTTTACGAAGGAATCCTGACCGATGCACAGACTGCTGAGGTCAAGGAATTCGCTACCGATGTTGTTGACTCCGCAGTACTGAAGATGACTCCCGAGCAGATGCGTGCCAAGGCTCTTGAAGGATACTTTGTAAGGGATGCCGAACGTAATCTTATCTATTGCCCGCAGGGTGAAATCCTCAGACAGAAGTCAATCAAACGAAACGGCATGATACGCTACTGCAACAAACTGGCATGCAAGAAATGCAAATGCAAGTGTACTGCCCAGAGGTTCAAGGAGGTTGACTTTAATAAGGATACATTGATAAAGGCTACCGAAGCCAAGCGCAAGCAACTCAAGGAAGAGAACAAGGACAAACCGAAACCTCCCAGAACGAAGGTAGTGAAGAAAGTCGTACGCTATGTCCTTCACCTTGACCAGAATAAAATGGACAATCGCAAATGTCTCTCCGAGCATCCTTTCGGAACCATGAAGCGAACTCTTGGACAATACTATTTCTTACTCAAAGGCTTTGCCAAAGTCAGTACTGAGATGGGCCTCTTCTGCCTATCTTACAACCTTCGTCGTGCCATAAGTCTCAGAGGTGTGCTAGCCCTTGTTGCTGCACTCCGATAAATTTATTTAGGGGAATCATATACCATCAAAAACACGCTCTAAGTATGCTCGTAGCGGCAATTTTTAGCCCTTATGACGAATTGTTTAACATAAACTGATTTTTTAAGATGAAAACTTATATGCCCTTAAATGGGCTCAGGTGGAGTCGCAATAGCGGCTCTGCCAACTGTGATATGCCTCAAAGTGCCGTTTTCGGACGGCCTGGGGGGGGGGTAAAAGCGGATGCCGTTCCCGTAGAAGCACCCCAAAAGGCAAACAGCATGCCTACAGTTTTAAATCGATCTAACATAGTTTTAAATTTAAATTAATACAAGGTCAGTTATGTTTATTGTCTCTATTCTAATAAACGGGTATCTGTTATTTGTTTAGGATTAATTTCTTTCTATTAAAATAGATTTAATAAGACGATGCAAATATATACAAAATTTACAAAACAACATATTATATGGATGTTTTTTTTAGTATATCATCTAGGAATGTTCAAAAAATCCCTGAATATCTCATTTGTTACTTGTTTTTGTCACTTTATTGAATTGCTTATCCCTTACTTTGAAACAGCAACAGATTTTAATTCTTTTGGAACTAAATGCAGGATGCCATAATAGGCTTCTTTCGGTAATACGCATCTGCTAAAAAAGGAGTCCTTTCTCCAATAAATATAAAAAGTAAGGAAAAAACAGCAAATGTATTCTTCCTTACTTTCAACATTGACCAACAGAACCGGTTTCAGCCCGTTCTAGCGTCATCCAATATATACTCTTATTTCTCCGGCAGTGTCACCGAGAAATGCGGATTCGGTGTATGCTGTGCAAAGATGACTTCCTTCATACGCTGCACGACATCGGGATGTTCAGCCGCCACATCGTGATCTTCGTGAAGGTCTGTAGCCAGGTTGTATAGAAACGGTTTACCTTTCTTCACCACCAGTTTCCAGTCATCCATACGCACGGCAATCTGGTCGGTCTCGTTAAACTCCCAGTACAGGAACTCATGTTGCTGCTGACCTTCCTGCCCCAAAAGGGTCGGCACAATGGATATGCCGTCAAAATAGTCCACCACCTTCTTCTTGTTGGTGTATTTCTTCACATAGTTCTTTACACCCGCCAATTCGCAGAACGTAGGCATCATGTCGTAGAATGCACACGGATGGTCGTTTACCGTTCCGGCAGCCACCTTGCCCGGCCAGCGTACGATGAACGGGACACGGATTCCTCCTTCATGGCACTGACGTTTCAAGCCGCGCAGCTTGCCGTCGCGTCCGAAGAACTGAGGGTCAGCACCCCCTTCTTCGTGAGGACCGTTGTCGCTGGTAAATACGACGATGGTATTCTCATCCAGGCCTTTCTCTTTCAGCTTTGCCAGCACTTCTCCTACATACAGGTCCAAACGGGTAATCATGGCTGCAAACTGGGCATGGGTATGGTCGGACGGATTGTAGCGTGACCCTTCGTCACCGCCCCAGGTCTTGTCTTGGAAGAACTTCTGTTTGTATTTCAGCAGAATGGAATCCTCGGGCTGAGCCAGTTCGGCATGCGGCAGGGTATAGGTAAAGATACCGAAGAACGGCTGCTTCCCGTCCTGGCTGTCCAGCCACTTCAAGGCTGCCCGATGAATCAGTTCCGCTGAGTATTGCGGACGTTTCAGATAGTCTTTGCCGAACATCGGATATTTGATATTCTCCTCCAGCACTTCACGCACGACAGCCGTATCACCCTGTGAACGGCTGAACCGGTTCAGGAAGTTGGGGTAATACAGGTGAGCCTGAAACTGGCAGATAAAACCGTAGAATTCATCGATGCCACGCTTGTCCGGTGTGGATACAGACCCTTCATAGCCGCCTGCCCATTTGCCGAACATCCCCGTTGTATAACCATGGTCTTTCAGAATCTCGGGCAGGATGACGTGGCCGGGGGCATAGGGATGCTGGCCTACCACGCTGTAGTCCTCGTTGGAACCGTACTTCACCATCGGCACGTCACGCCAGTATTCCTTATTGCCACGCACCTCACAGTGCCCGGTATGCTGTCCGGTCATGAACGCCGCCCGGGACGGGGCACTCACCGGACTGCCGGCATATGCCTGAGTAAAGCGCATTCCTTCCCGGGCCATGTTGTCCAGGTAGGGCGTTTGAATATAAGGCTGACCGTAGCAGCCCAGGTCACCGTAGCCCATGTCATCACACATGATGTAGATGATGTTCGGACGGGGGTTCTTCTCAGCATGCGCACCGAGCGACAGACAGGTCAGTCCGACCCCCAGCAAAAACAAGTTAGGTTTCATGTCTATTGTATTTTTAATATGAGTATATTGTTGATTTTGAAAAGCCGTTTTATAGACAAGGGTCTGAAGCCTTGCCGTCAGATCTTCAGAAAAATCTGCCGATGGTACATCCAACGCAGAATGAGAAAGAGAATCAGAAAATTGCCGAAGGTAAGCCAAACGGAATAGTATTCTCCCAGATAACGTTCGAGTCCGTAGCTCACGGAATGGACAATGCAACGGAAGTTGACCGTTTCGCCCAACATATAGGCGGTAATGGAGTTCATGCCGTAAAATTTTAACCATTCCATGCCATGGACATGCCTCTTGCAGTCTATCCAGTAGTAGAACAGTCCCATCAGCAGAAAACAGTAGCCACCAGAAAGCAAAGTCATGCTGCACGACCATACACGTTTCATCACAGGCATTTGGAAACTCCACAACCACCCACCCAATACCAGAGCCACACCGATAAGCAACAGCTGCCTGCAGACCTTCAAACGGTTGTCTTTGCCGTTTTTCATCAGCCGCCCGGCAAAGGTGCCCAGCATCACCGTCACTCCAAAGGTCAGACTGCTCCAAATCCAGGTGTAAGTGGGGTCTCCGCAGAAACGCCCCATAATCAGTTGATCGACCTTATGGGCAAAATTTCCTTCGGGTGTAAAATCCCCGGCAAATGTCATCGGAATCCAATAGATAACAAGCAAGGCTGCTGTGGCCCAAAACTGTATCTTTAGCCGGGTATGCAGTAACAGAAGTGCAGCTGTCAGATAACCGGCGGCAATGGCCTGAAGCGTGTTTACATAAAAATAAATTCGGTTCGGATTCAGCCCCAAAAGGTACCCTGTACCACCATGCCGAGCAGGAACAGGATAAGAAATCGGCGGAAGATTTTTCTGTGGGCGGACCGCTTGTCGGACTGTTCACAGTATCTGGCCAACGAAAAAGGCATGGATGTACCGGTCATGAAAAGAAAGAGAGGCATCACCAGATCCCAGAAACGGAAACCGAACCATTCGGCATGGTCGAACTGAAACAGAACCGGGGTCATCCAGGATAGGTTCAAATGCCGTCCCAGATCCACGAGAACCGGTTGGAAAAAGACCAGCAGGAACAGGTCGAAGCCACGCAGGATATCCAACGAAGCCAAACGGGAGTTCGGTTTTGGCTGAAGCGATGAGACTGAGATGTTATTCATGATGGGGATAAATTTTAAATAGGCGACAGAGACACAGCCGGAATATCGGATTTAGCAAGCATCAAACAGATTATTGGGATGTCTCCATCGTTTCGTTTTTTTATGTATTTGGTTTCTGTTGCAAAGAAAGCAAAAAATTTGGCACTGACAGAAACAGAATCGGTATTTTCCGGCTTTCTCATTCAAAAATACAGGACTTTTATGCCGATAGTCTGCATATTCCCATAATTCTGTGGTATATTTGCAGTTAATATGTACTTTTTAAAGCAAACACCTATGAAAATAATATCCCTGCGTCAATCACCGGAATACCTCGAAGCTGCCATTGCCTACTTTCAGGACAAGTGGGCTACGGAAGGATCCCGGATGGTATATGACGACTGCTTCCGCTGCTGCCTGAATGCCGAAAATTCGTTGCCCCAGTGGTATCTGCTGCTTGATTCCGGCGCCATCGTAGGCTGTGCCGGACTGGTTACCAATGATTTCAATTCACGGATGGATCTGTACCCCTGGCTGGCAGCCCTGTATATTGAAGAGTCCCATCGAGGCAAAAAATTAAGCAAATGCCTCATTGAAAAAGCCATGCAGGATGCTGCCGGATATGGTTTCAGCCAGCTGAACTTGTGTACGGATCATACCGGCTATTATGAAAAGTTCGGTTTCCGGTACATTGGCAACTGTTATCATCCCTGGGGCGAAACCACCAGGGTTTATCAGATCCAACTTTAACTTCACAAAATCAGATTCAGATGGAAATACGAAATTTAGAACATACCGATTTTAATACGCTGTTTAAAGGCTTTGAAAGGGCCTTTGCAGACTATGAGATACATTTTGAAAAGGAAGAGGTGCGCTCGATGCTCCAACGGCGCGGATATAACCCGAAACTTTCTTTTGCTGCCTTTATGAATGATGGGATTGTGGCTTTTACACTGAACGGGACTGGAACATTCAACGATATTCCTACGGCTTATGACACCGGTACCGGAACAGTGAAGGAATACAGAGGACAGAACCTGGCCGGAACAATTTTTACCCATTCTATCCCTTTTCTCAGGGGAGCCGGCATTCGCCAATACCTGCTGGAAGTCTTGCAGAACAATAAGAAGGCGATTGCAGTTTACCGCCGGATGAATTTCGAGGTAACCCGGGAGTTTGACTGTTTCAGGCAATCTATCGAACAAATCGATCATCGGAAAGCTAACATCGACTGTATGGTAGAGTCTGTTCATTCGGAAGCCATCAGACAGACACAACTGGCTTGCGATTTTAATCCTTCGTGGCAAAACAGTATCGAATCCATTGAAAGAGGAATTACTGGGCTGACCTGTCTCGGTGCTTTTCTGGACGGTAAAATGATCGGTCATTGTGTGTTTGACATGCATACGGGAGATTTGTCTCAAATAGCTGTTCAGAACGAATACCGACGAAGAGGTATTGGTTCCAGGTTGCTGCTGGAAGCAGCCGGAAAGATGAAAATCGATTTCATCAAGGTCTTGAATATTGATTCCGACACATCGGCAATGCCTGCTTTTCTCCAAAGCAAGAATATCCCTTTGGCGAGCAAGCAGTTTGAAATGGTATTGTCACTCTGACTATAAGAATACAGGAAATGAGAAAAGTGGTACTTTACATAGCCATCAGTCTGGACGGCTATATTGCCGACAGCAAAGGAGCCGTTGACTGGATAAGTGGACAGGATGAATCTGCAGACATGGAAGATACCTTTACGCCGTTCTTCAGCGGTGTAGATACGCTCATTATGGGAAGGAAGACCTACCACCAGGTTGTGACCGAACTTTCTCCCGATCAGTGGCCCTATGAAGGAGCCGTGACTTATGTCCTGACGCATTATCCCGATATGGATGATACGGAAAATATCCGATTCAGGAATATGGATGCGACCCGCCTTGTGGAAGAACTGAAGCAGCAACCAGGCCAGGACATCTGGATTTGCGGAGGAGCGGAATTAGCCCGACAGCTCATCTCAAACAATCAGATTGACCTCTATCACCTCGCCGTCATACCGGTACTTCTTGGCAACGGCATCAGGCTGTTTAATCCCAATGGTCAAAAGCTTGAGCTGGAACTGATTGGAACCAAGGAGTATAACGGCATCATGGAGTTGGAGTATCGGCGAAGAAACGATGTTATCCTAAGAAGGTTGCAAAAAGACGACATCGAACGGGTCATGCAGATTTGGCTGAAGACCAACATCCAAGCTCACCATTATATTGACGAATCCTATTGGAAAGCCCGGTATGACAATGTAAAACAGATGATTTCCGAATCGGAAGTGTATGTCTGCGAAAAGTCAGAACAGATAATCGGCTTCATCGGTTTGTCGGACAATTATATTGCCGGCCTGTTTGTCGCTTCGGATTTCCAGTCGCAGGGCATTGGAAAAAGACTGTTGGGTTATGTGAAGGCGTTCAAGCCGGAACTGTCTTTACAGGTATATCGGAAGAACCGCAATGCGATCAGATTTTACCTCAGAGAAGGATTTGTGGTCGAATCTGAAGCTGTGGACGAAAATACCGGAGAACATGAATACATGATGAGCATGAAATGAGTCCGTCTCCTGCCACTCCGCAGAGCATTCTACTGTCCCTTTTCTCTATAAAAATAAAATGTACCCTGAAACTTGGAAAAATTCAAAATACATTACTTTTAGATATGAAAAATGCTGTTCTTGTCACCGGACTGCATCGGTCGGTCTGCGGCGGGACAGCTACCTAGGTAATTGGGCAATATGCACCCATGGTGTGACAAAGGTGGATGTCAACAAACAGACGGCACTATTCTATGAGTGCAAGGGAGGCGGACAATTAACCGTGATGAATACAATGAACAGGAGAATCCGTTTCCGATTCTGCACCTGAAGCTAGCAGATACGACACACATGCTTGCCGTTTGGGAAAACAAGAAACAGTTCCTGGATGCTGCTGTTGCTGGGTGACAAGCAGGAATCGATGATAGACCACTACTTGGAACAGGGAGAACTGATTGGCACAGCTACGGCTAATAAGAATGGATTAATGAGTAAAATATTTGTAGTAACTGATATAGAAAGAGGAAAAGGTCTGATTATTGACTATAAAGCTGATTCTAATGGTTTATATACTTCTTCTTCGTTGATAGAATATATGTCTATTCGGGAGCTAATACTGCATTTTATAGAGTGATGTCAATACCTATTGGATCTAAAAACATAGAAATAAAATATATGGGGATGCATTGGTGCGATTTTAAATATGCAAATAGTAAATTGTATGTGTTACCTAAGTCGGATGATTCTTCCATCTCGTATAAGGTATCATTAGTTAGAAGAACAAGACCGAATTTCTCAACAATAGACTTTTCTGATTTTTCCAATATTACAGGTGAAATAATTACACCTACACCTGATTAATCCACTTCTAGGATGGGGGGCAGAACAGCGTAGTCTAAAAAAGCAGCTATCCATCACGGGCAACTGCTTAAAAATGGTTTAAAAATTCTATAAATCCTATAAGTAAAGTCATTTATGAGAGAGTCTGTATTTCCTTACAAAGATAGTGATAATAAAATCAAATGCTACTAAGACATTGTTTTTTTTATTTAGATCTTATTGAAAACAATCACATTTATAAATAATTGCAAAAATCTCATATTATTATAGATTTTCTATAATAGCCTTGTTTTTATTGGTCAAAATACATCTTTTTGTACTAGATTGTTTTAAAAGATAGCACTTAGCGAAGTGCTGACATAAATAGTTTGTTAGATTTGTAAAAAAAGACGGTTGTTCGCGAGGATAACCGTCTTTCTTTGTACGCCCAGCATGGGCATACTAAAATTCCCGGTAATCTTCTCAGACAACCGGGAAAATCAAATCATACTGGCAAATAAATAACAGGACAGTAAGATTGAACAATTTGGTAAATATAGATCGCACTTTTTTATAGGACTTTTAATATGGCGGAGGGATCATAAATAAATCCGTTGACAGTCCTAAAAAGTGATGGACAAAAATAGTAAAATAAACCATATTGACAATGCGTTTTGATCTTTAACTTTCTCAGAAAAGACAGTAACAGTAAAAAAATAAAGAAATAGGATGAATCATTTATTCTATAACAATTAAACAATAGATATTAGCGAACGTAAAGAAAACAAGAC
>ENA-OPIV01000226-OPIV01000226.1-human-gut-metagenome-genome-assembly--contig:-NODE-226-length-9420-cov-4.062107_pt1 | contig 9420 bp, 14 predicted proteins | sample MGYA00241408_ERZ501646 | MGnify/ENA primary metagenome ERZ501646 (study PRJEB25962, sample SAMEA2042368) | human gut metagenome | biome: human gut; feature: human-associated habitat; material: faeces...
ACATTATGGTAATAATTTCTCCGGACAGCAGTGAAGAATCTTATGAAAATGCAGATTCTTTTTTGAAAGATATTACATACGGAGGGGAATTATATGATTATTTATACAGGTGATTTCGTTTTTAGAGGTCATAAATCTATTTCTTATAAACTCATTCCGTCTGTATTAAGAGATAATTGCACAGAAATTAGGCATGCTTGTTTAAGATCGCCCAATGTCTTAACTACAGATAGAGAACAAATTGCTTATGAATTTGATATATTACGAAGTTTTTATTTAAAATGTGATGAATCGGGACTGTATTTACCAGATAACAAACGTTTAAGAAATGGTCAATTTACTTTTGATTTTAATGATACATTTACCCAAGATGGCATGTGGCTACCAGAAGATTTATATGACATTACTGCTTTAGCCCAACATTATGGTTTACCTACACGCCTACTAGATTGGTCTTTTGAAATTAACATTGCTATTTTCTTTGCGATATCAGAGTTAATAAAAGCAGATACATACAATGAAAGAGATTTTATATGTATTTGGGTTCTAAATAAATCAATGACAACTTGGCTAACTTTTAACTTTGCTTTACAAGATTTCCCATTACATTTGATTAGACCAATATATAAATATAATCCAAATTTGAAGGCTCAAAAAGGGCTTTTTACTTTATGGAAACTCCATTATAGTGCTAAATCAAACTCATTAAAAGATTGTAGACCCTTAGATGAATTAATTAAAGAATACTTCGATTCCAAAGAAGAACGTTTTAAAAATGCCGTAAAACCGCTATTAGGTTGTTTTATGATTAGACAGACAAAAAGTAATATTAAAAAACTTTATCGTTTTATCAAGAATAACAATGTTGATTTTTCCACATTGTTTCCTGGTTATTTAGGTGTTGTTGAATATCTTAAATATGATAATATCTTCGAGGACAAAAAGAATGAAGAAAGCAATATCTGATTTATCAATACTATCATTGTAACTACACTTTGCAATGTTTATTATTGTTGGATACTCACATGCTCACAAATAAAATCAAGAGGATCTATCTCTGCCGTTTCTTTCATCCTTTCCAATATGAATTCATTTGTTGAAGGAGCAATATTATACCTGATATTCTGAAATATTGGTATTTGCTTTATTTTATCCTGATACTTTACAAACTTATCACAGCGGGGTGTGAGTGCAAAATTCAAAGCACTTGCATACACATCGGCAAACTGTATACCGAACTCTTCGTGCGATTTTGCTATCTCCATATTTCCTACTGGCAGTGGATAGATGTGCTTACCTTTGCCATATCCCACAACTGTCTCTGGAACTGCCATATCTCTAAGATATTCCATAAAGTTTTTATTTGCGTAGAATGGTTCTGACGAATCAAATAGCACATCATCTTTTTCTCTTGATCTTTTATACAATTCTTGAATTGAAACAGAAAACAATGGTATCGTGAGGTCTATATAGAATTTTTCAGCCATTAAGTAGGAAATGCTCCTTTAGAAAATTATTGATTTCACCTGTTATACTCTCTCCAGTGCCACCAACTCGAAAATAGTTCTCTATTTCCCTTTTCAGATTTTCGTAGTCCTCCTCAAGTTTATGCTTCATGTTGTTTCCTTGTGCATTCTTCTGAGTCTTAAACAATTCGTGTGCACCAAGAATCTGCGCTAGCCTAGACTTGTATCCGGGAGTCATGCCTGTAAGAGCATCTCTAAGCGGTTTAAAGTACACAACTTTCAAAAGTTCTTTCGCTTCAGAATCCATTCTGTCTGACAGCCCTTCAATTCCTGCAGAGAAAGTTGGTATTATTGTGTTATTTTTTCGCTTCACGTACAACCAAACTTTTAATAAATATTTTGTCCTATCATCGTTCCATGACAACCATTCCCAGAATAAACCAGAGTCTTGCTCATTTAACCCATCAAATACACATTCTATTTTGAATTCATCTTTTCTGTTTCCTTCAGAATCCAGATAGAATCTTTGTCATCAAATTGGATAAACTCTCCGCTTTGAGTCCTCAACACATAACGTATGGCATCCACTATGGCTGTTTTTCCAGAATCATTCTCACCAATTAGAACATTCACACCATCTTTAAAGTGAACTTCTACTCCAGGTACATTGCCTGTGCCAGTACAATATTTTCTAAAATTCCAAAGTCTAAGTATTGAAAGATACATTTTCTATTATTTCTATATTATGTTTACATATAATATGCATCAGTATCGATCTCTAATTCATCACAATCTTCTACTCTATAATTTTTACCATCATAACAAATAGTACCCTTAAACTTAAATGGAAACGACATAGACATTGGTTCATCACCACATTCCATATCTACATCTGAGCCATACTGAAGCGTCACGTTTACCATCCCATTACAAATAACATGAAGATTCCCAGATTGAATACTTATTCCAATTATGTCAACTCCATGCACTTCGTCTATCCTTGTATGAGTAGAAAGTACATCAAGATCTGAAGGGAGATCTATCATAAAGAATTCGTACAATACAAGTTCAATATCATCAAACTCAATTTTCTTAAACTCTGGTATGCGCGAAATTGCTACTATGAATTTCGCATTTGGCGTATATTCTTTAAAATAATCCACCATATCCTTGATCCTTCGCTTCGCCTCTGTTTTTTCACTATGAGTCTTTAATTCTATATATACGGTTTCATTGCCTTTAGTTGCTGTAAGATCAACTCTATACGGGCCTACTTTATTGCCCAGTTTTATCGTATAACCCTTTTCTCGATAATCATCCGCAATCTGCTCAAGTGTAGATTTCTCAAAATTTCTTATTAAATAATCCTTCAATGGTTTCATATGTTTGCCTCCCCTATTTTTATCATTGATTCTTTAAACTTACTGCATTCTATATACAAACATTTAACATTCGTTTCTGTCAGCCCTTGCATCAAATCTGCTGCTACAACACTATCAATTGAAGAAGTATCTATGATACTAAACGAATGAATGTTTACGTCTATAACGGCTGCTGTTCGCATCACTATCTTACGGTCATCCACATATACTAAATTATTCACAGCATCCCAAATAGGTTTACTAATATTATCACAATCCACGTTCACTCCATCACTTGTGAAGAAGTATACTCTTGCATATAATTCTTCATTTGCATGGAATGTTGGTACTACTCCCTTATATTTTCGTTGGAATGCTGAGCGTATCTGATTTTGATATGATACCTTATTCCGTGAATTGTATGATAGCGGAACTAAATTGCGAATTACTAACTCCATTTTGCAACATCTTAAAAATTATAAAGTCCTATTCATTCAATGTCAAATTTACCTATATTGTGTCACAAACACTCTCCAACCGCAATCCTTCTTTCCACGCTCAACGTACTTCTTGGAAATCAGCTGTTCCAACAATTTCTGTATAGCCGTCACACTGATGCCTGTTTCCTCTTTCTTGGCCGCCAACGTCAAAGTCGGTTGTGTTCTCATAGCATTCAGAATCTTCGTATAGTTGGGTGTTCGGAAAGCAATTCGCTCTCCGTCACACCACCATACATTTTCATTTCTCTCACTCACAAACAACACATCATTGTAAACTTCAGTAGCCACCAAGTTATTGAAACATTTCAAGAAAGGACGGATATCCTTAATATCCGCATGGGCACCATCACAGGGAACAGGACCTACCTCAAGATCTGCCTGATGCAAAGCTTCCAGATACTCACTCTATTTGCGACTACGAACCACAATCATCGGATAGTCGTGGCGAGTTAAAATAAAATTCACCATCAATCTGGCGATTCGTCCGTTTCCGTCCTCAAAAGGATGAATGCGTATATAACGGTAGTGAAACAGTGCAGCCAACTCCACTGGTGAGAGTTTCCCCTCTTGTTCTGCGGCATCATACCAGTCTACCAAGTCTCCCATCAGCCCCGATGTTTCTTCTGGTGAGGCATACTCAAATCTGTCTCCATATCGTGTAATCACACTGTTAGGACGTGTCTTATACTGTCCTGCATAATCACATAACTTGTCTGCATTCCACCAGGCAAATTACGATACACTGTGTAATCCTCTCGCAATATGGTTCTATGCAATGTCCGGATAAAATTCTGTGTTAATGGCATCCCTTTCACAGCAGTCTCTTCTGTCATCATCCGTAATCCTACATTACTTGCGGTCATTTCTTGTACATCACGCACATCCGCTTCCCCTATCACCTTACCGAAAAGAAGTAGGATTTCAGTCTGTCCATAAGTCAATGTATTACCTTCGACATGATTACTGTTGTAGTTGAAGTCCACAGTAAAACGGCGGCTAAGCCTCTCTCTGTCCTTCTCCGACAACGGCTACAGATTCTGCCATGCTGTCAATGCTTTATATTAAGATATTTCATACAGATCAATATTTATCACTAGACAATGCAAAGGTACAAAAAGTTGCTGAAATGGTTATATAATTACAACCATTTTCTGACTTATACCGCATAAAACCCAAGAATAAGCAACCGGACAAAAGAAAAACAGAGATTTATCACAAATGCTCGCCATTTTAAGGCTGTAAGCGGTTTAGTTTAGAACTTGTCAAGATATACAAAAACCAAACTAAATCTATTTACATGCAAACTCAAGTCATCTGCTATCACACTAGTAACTAAATCAATACAATAAATAGGAAGACGTTATTCCTATTTGTTCTTATTTTCTTTTGGTATGCAATTTTTTGTCCCCGGTTTGTCCCCCGATAATATTTTAGCAAATATTCTATATAAATATCAGCCGATTAAATAATTCATACTGCCAAAAACAAGTTCTGCATCGGAAAATAGCTAACCATTTAATTATCAGATAGTTATAATCGCAAACAGCCTAAAATACTGACTAAAAACAACTTAAATATGGCAAAATAATAGTTTTAGGAAAGGTATTTTCTTTTGTTATGCCTATTTTTTCAACATTTTTGTCCCTCGTTTGTCCTCCAAGCCATATACGGGGGACAAATTTACGTCCCTCTATATAATTTGGCCATTTATTCCTATTGGATCTGATAAAATTATGAGATATTGAGATTATTGTAAGCATTCGGTAAACCCCGTCTTTTCCTCATAACTCCTCCGGAGTAACTTTGCGGCTCATAAAAAAGAACCTTATGGAAACGATAGACACATTCAGACCGACATATCAGGCCTTTCTTGAGAGCAACATGTCCGTCAGGGCCTTCTGCGGACAGATCGGGATGAATGAAAGCCACTTCTATTACTGGCAGGCCAAGATCCGCAAGGAAGCGGCGCACAGGAACGGTGAGTTCCTTCCAGTGAGCATCAACAACCACGCGGGGAAGGTCGTCCTCACCGGCGGACAAGGGACGGACACGATGAAAATGGCTCATCCAGTCTGCGAAATCGTCTTTCCCAACGGCGTGACTGTCCGCCTGTCTGGAGAGGTCTTCGCACAGACGCTCTGCCAGCTGATAACGATAGGGCGATAACGGATGAGCCTGACGGACACCAACAGGTTCTTCCTGTATCCGCATCCGACGGACATGCGCAAGAGCTTCTACACGCTGAGCGGCATCGTCACCAACCAGATGGGTCACGACGTGCAGGACGGCGACGCGTTCATCTTCATCAACAAGACGTGCACAAGCATGAAGGTCCTTCATGTGGAATGCGGCGGTCTGGTCATCTATCATCTGAAGCTTGAACGCGGCTTCATACATCTTCCTGACATATCCTCGTGGGAAGAGAATCAGTCCATCCCGACCGCATGGTCGGATCTTGTGATGATGGTTGAAGGCATCTATCCCGACACCTACAGGCGAGCCAATCTCTGGAGTCCAAAATCGGGCTCATGGTAGCGTAAAACAGCGAAAATACTTCATAAAAGTCATTGAAAATCCAATTATTTTTGCTACCATTTATATATGGGAAAAGGGAGCAAAAATGAACGAGGAACTCAAGAAATATCAGGACCTTGTGTCCGGACTGATGCAGAAACTGGACGCGGAGCGCCAGCGTGCCAGCCCGTCTTGAGCACGAACTCTCCCAGTATCGCGAAGGCAAGTCCCTTGCCGACCGGCTCGCCGAGAAGGATGACATAATCAACAGGCAGAAGCGGACGATAGACAAACTCAACTCGCAGCTTGACTGGCTAAAGAGGAAGGTCTGGGGACGGTCTTCAGAAAAGCGGTCGTCATCATATGACCCGGCGCAGCTTACCTTCGACTTCGGCGAACTCGGTGTCAGCCATGAAGAGGAAGAGGCATACAGGAAGGCCCATGAAGAACTTGACACCTATCATCAGCAGCGCAAGGACGCTGCCGAAAAGCGCAGGTTCAAGAACCGGCCTTCACGCAGGCCCATACCAGAAGGCATCAGGCGTGAGCGCATTGACATCTATCTCTAAGGCTACAATGAGGAAGAATGGGAACTGCTCTCGGACAAACTCTGCGAGAGGAAGGTCGTCCTCCATCGCAAGCCTGCCGAGTATGTCGCCATCGAATACGTCCTCCACAAGGCAGTCCGCAAGGACGACATCGAGAGGGCAATCAGGTGCGCAACAGCCCCGCAGACACCAATCGCCAAGAGCTATGCGGGTTCAACCGTCCTGGCCAACCTGATGGTGGGCAAATATGTTGACAGCCTTCCGTTCTACAGGCAGATAGAGATGATGAAGCGTCTCGGGATGGACATCCCTCCGGCCACCGTGAGCGACTGGTTCAAGGATGTAGCCGACCTGCTTAGGCCTCTCTACTACCGGATACGTGACCTGGTGTTGGATACCGACTACATTCAGGCCGATGAAACGACGGTGCCGATAGTTGACGACGAGAAGCACAGGACAGTCAAGGGCTACCTCTGGCAGATATGCGCCGTGACACGGAAACTGCTTTTCTTCCATTACGACAAGGGCTCGCGTGCGAAGGACGTGGCGCTGGGGCTGGTCGCACACTTCAAGGGCGCACTCCAGACTGACGGCTATGCCGTGTACGACTATTATGAAGGCAAGGACGGGGTCTTGTGCCTTAACTGCCGGGCTCATACGCGACGCGGGTTAGATAGGAGTATGAGCAATGACGCGGCATGCTCGAAGTACGCCATAGAACAGATTGGCCTCCTGTATAAGGTCGAACGCTAGGCCGATGACGAGAACCTGACATACGACGAGCGACGGGACCTCCGCATGCGTCTTGCGATCCCTATACTTAGACATTTGAAGTATGGCTCAAGAACGAGGCCCCCAAGGTCCTTCCCAAGAGTCCGATAGACAAGGCCATCAACTATGCGATCGACCACTACGACCGCCTGTGCCGCTATGTCATCGACGGCAGGTACAGGATAGACACCAACATAGTCGAGAACGGGCAGCGTCCAGTCGAGCTGACGCGCAAGAACTACCTCTTCTGCAAGAACCACGATGCGCCAGAGGATGCGGCTGTAATGTACACGATTATGGGCTGCTGCAAACTTGCCTGAGTCAATGTCGAGGCATGGCTGACGTACTTCCTTGACCACGTTCACGAGTACGACAATGACTATAGCCTTGACATTGCCGACTTCTTGCCGTCCAGCCTGGTCTACAAAGGCCTTTTAAAGGCATCGGAGAATCTCCGATAATCTTCAGAGAGTCTCGAACATCTTTCGGAGAATCTCCGAAAATCATTGGAGAGACTTCAAAGTCTCCGAAGTATCTACACTTGGTTCACCGTACGCTTACGGTAAGCAGGCTTCTCAAACTCATCACTTCGTCCCAAAGCTGGGCTACGACCTCGGGAAGGTCGTTGAATGTAATCACTGTTTTTTCCATTTGCGTACTCGCCTCTTTTGTAAGGCTTGGCGCATAGGACCGCAATGATATGACCGTGAATATCTTCACGGGATGTCTTTGCAAAATAATTCCCGAATAACGATGCACAACCGTGAATGACGGGCAAAATTACTCGGGAAGCGATGTAAAACAAGCGGTTATGAATTACCAGATGTTTGTCGTTAGTGTCGTAATTATCAAAATAAGCAATGAAAATATTCAGCTATTATATTTGAAATGATATCCATACCCATAATGAGTTGAAAACTGCACCTCTGTGTCAGTAATTATACTTACCTTTGTAGGGATTTAACGCACAGATTGTCAGTTGCGAAATAGAATCTACACATTTAAATAGCACTCTTATTATTAACATAATAGTCATATGAATAAATCAACTAAATTATATTGCTCAATAAAATCATTATTGGCAGATGCAAATAAGATTCTCGAACCAATTTATGACATCCAAAATAAAGACTATGATGAAATGTTACGTCGACTAATCAGCGTAATGGATCAAAATGTTCAATTGATTTCTCAAATGAACGATGTGTCTCAAATGAACGATGATATTGCTGCCAATTTTATTTTTAATTATAATCATGATAACATTGACTTTGGTACTAGAAAACAGTTAGCTGTGTCTTTGATATATGCAATGAGGAAAATGTGCAACGAGATTAAGCAATCAATAAAAACGCAATATGCACCTAGATATCAAAATATTGCTTTAGAATTAATCATTGACATGACTGATTTCTTTAACGAATATTGTTATACTCATTGGGATAAATGTGATATAAATAATTACGTACCATTTCCGAATAAGGTAGCTCGGCGTTCATCATTAAATTTAAATGACCAGCGGGAAGTGATTCGTTCAATGTTTTGGATGGAGACAATCCCCAGTATAGATAAATTATCATTTAGAGACATTCGTCCACATATCCAAATACTGATTAGGCAAGCATTAGAGATGCTATTTAAACAAATTATTGGGTATATTGATATAGTGGATTTAAATGGTAATCGAAATAAAAAATTCACTCAAATAGGAGCAAAATTTTTGGCTAATTATCGCAACAAACGAATACCTAGCGGTTGCGTTATTTCTGGTGATGGATGGGATATAGAACTCAATATGTCAATAAAGACTTTAGAAAGACTCAATACATGGTGTAATAATTTTACTCATGCCCCAATCATAGTTTCATTACCTATAATATATTTTGCTTACGATCAATATGAACGATTCGTATGCAAGTGCATAACAAGACCTTTTTCAAAAATCAGAGGAGCAGAAAAAATGCGTACGGAATTTACTGTATTTGTGATTAAACAGGATCCGAAAGTGCAAGTTAAGTGGCCTGATGGTATTACTGTTGCAGGTCAGAGTGTAAAGATGAGAAAAACTGCCATTAAAAACAATATCAAAAATATTAAACGTGCATATTTGGAGGAAAAAATAGCTCTACTTCAGCTAAGTTCCGTTCCCTTAATAAAGAAGGTTTCTAATTTGATATATCATAAGTGTTTAACGTTTTGAATGGCAGAATAACTATAGAATAATAAACACTGCTGTCCGGAGAAATTATTACCATAATGT
>ENA-OPIV01000239-OPIV01000239.1-human-gut-metagenome-genome-assembly--contig:-NODE-239-length-8959-cov-2.435133_pt1 | contig 8959 bp, 7 predicted proteins | sample MGYA00241408_ERZ501646 | MGnify/ENA primary metagenome ERZ501646 (study PRJEB25962, sample SAMEA2042368) | human gut metagenome | biome: human gut; feature: human-associated habitat; material: faeces...
CGATGTAAATACACTTGACGCGCCCCTCATACCGGGGCAGCAGCGCTTTCAGGGCTTCCAGATTGTCGCCCCGGATGATCATGTTTTCGCTGCCGTTATCCTCGTTGTGCTGTCCGTTTTCATCAAAGCTGTACTTGCGCTCCAACACCCGAAACGGCACGTCCTGATGGTGATTGATCACCTTGCTCTTTCCAATCCATTCAAGTGTTGGCATGGCTGATTTCCTCCATAATCGTGTTATCCTCATTTCAAATGAGGGTTTTTCTACCCTGACCCTCAGCAGTAATGAGGGTCACTCCTGTCTATGTCTGTGCAGTGGTTATTGTGGTGAAAGACCTATCCTGTCTCGGAAGGACTAAATCTTTGTCAAACACTGTCATCGTTTGTCGAATCGACGATTTAGGTAGATTCGTGACAAGGGGTCAGTGCGCCCATTCGCACCCGCGAGGTGGAATAGACCCCATTATTTCGAGTTAGAGTCGCTGATATAATCTGCGGCTTATTTTTCATTTTCGGCAGTTTTTTTGATATACTTGCCGTTCTTGATTCTCGCGTCCGCTGGCTTCTCTGCGTCCTCTGGAATCCCCCAGACCGAGCCAATGCGGATCGCACCGGGGACACGCCCCTCTCCGCACAAAATCTGAATACGGCGGGTGGAGATACCCCAGCGTTCGGCGGTTTGCGCGATAGATAAATACTTCATGGGTAGCACTCCTGTTGCAGTTAAGTTCCGCGTCTGCTTATAAAATCACAGTATAATTATAATCGTCAAAGCGAATAAAAGCAAGGGATTTCCCGAAAAGTTCAGGAAGTATTTTCAAATTCGACACGAAAGGGGTGTGGGGATTCCCCAACAACAAAATGAGCAGTTCGGGCGCAAGGCTGAACCGCTCATTTTTCCGGTGTGTACGGACACCGGATGTGCTTGCTACTCTCTCAAATCTCATATCCGCAGATACAACGCGCTCCCGCTTTCGCAAAAGCAGGGGCGCATATTTTTTGAAAATCTTCCGTTTCGATACCTGCGTTTTGACTTAAAAATGTCCGTTGTAAAGTGAAAGGGTCAATCAGACCACTTCACTGCTCCTTGAAAACTGAATAGTTCAGTGCTGCGGATCTTTCCGCTTCTGCGAAGCAACACAGCTTCCGACGCCAAGACCTCCCGAAAGGGAGTGAGCGACCTCCGGAGAGCTATAACAGTCGTGTGGTGCGGCTGCTTGCGACGATGCAGATGCCGGGTATAATGATACTTCCGTCTTTTCTTTGAATGGGCGGCTCGGAGCGATCCTCGGAGGGGTGAGAGTCCCATGATACCGATTGACCATTGGTAGTCCGCAGCATTCCCGGAACTGCAAAGTTCTTCTGGCAGGGGCGCGAGCTGCAAATATGCCGGACAATGAAACAAACCCAAAAGAAACTTACTATATAGTTTCAGGATGAAAACTATGTGGCAGGGTATCTTCACAAGATGCTCTGCCATATCCTTTTGTCCTGAATATTTTCACGAAACAGGAGGTGCTTAGAATATGATGGGCATTGAAACAATGAAAAACGTCAGCCCGAAAACGGTTGACCGAAGCACACTCGTTCAGAGAAGCAGCATCCGGCTTGATCCTGCGGCACCGCGAGAGGACAGGCTGAGGGAGTTCATCAAGCAGATCAGAAATCCCTACTGTTATCTGGACGGGAAGACAGTGGTGAAGATCAGCTTCGCCGAGACGGACACGACAATGGAAGATTGTCTGGAACACTATCTGAGAGGTCTTTGATTTATGAACAGTCTGAATCTTTTCACCCGGTTCTATGGACAAGCGATTGAGCCTGTGGTATAATGAAATCGGTCAAAAAAAGAAGAATACGGATTAAGCCGCTTGCCCTGATGGTCATGTGGCGTTTTCGTGTTCCTCTTCATAAGAGTTGAAGCAAGCCTTCGTCTTTCTGATTTGATGTACCACACCAAACAGAAAAACGGAGGTTATTTTTATGCCAGACAAGGTTTACCGCACGGCGATCTACTGCCGTCTGTCCCGTGAGGATGGAGACAAAGTAGAAAGCAACTCCATCGCCAGCCAGAGAGCCATCTGCGAGGACTATATCGCAAGACATGAGGATTTGGAGCTTGTCTGTGAGCCGTTTGTGGATGACGGTTACAGCGGCGTTTCCTTCAATCGTCCTCAGTTCAAAAAGCTGGAAGAGGCAATCCGCAAGGGTGCGCTTGACTGCATCGTGGTCAAGGATCTCAGCCGCTTCTCAAGAAACTACATCGACGGCGGACGCTACATTGAAAAGATTTTCCCGCAGCTCGGCATTCGCTTCATCGCAATCAATGATGCGTATGACAGTCTGACCGGTGATCCGCAGTCCGACTCCTTTGTTATCCCGTTCAAAAACCTGATTAACGATTCTTACTGCAAGGACATCTCCATGAAAATCCGAAGCAGTCTGGAAGTCAAGCAGAAGAGCGGTGAGTTCGTCGGTTCGTTCGCCCCTTACGGCTACATGAAATCGCCGGAGAACAAAAACCAGCTCATCGTGGATGAAGCGGTCAGCGAATATGTGCAGATGATCTTTTCCATGTACAAGGACGGCTTCTCCATCGGACGTATTGCAAAGCGTCTGAACCAGATGGGCGTCCTGTCCCCAATGGAATACAAGCATTCCGCCGGTGTGAAGTTTGATACCGTCTTCAAAACCGGCGATACCGCAAAATGGACATACAAAGCCGTCCAGCGTATTCTCACCAACGAGGTTTATATCGGCGTTCTGGCGCAAGGCAAGCGCGGCACTCCCAACTACAAAGTCCGCGTTGTGAAAAGCAAGGATGAATCCGAGTGGGTCAAGGTAGAAAATGCGCATGAAGCTCTTGTGTCCTACGAGGACTTCATGGCAGTCAAGGTCATGATGCAGCGGGATATGCGCTGTTCGCCCGATCAGGACGAAGCGCATCTGTTTTCCGGCTTCCTGTTCTGCGGAGACTGTCAGCAGCCAATGATCCGCAAGACCGTCCCGTCGAAGACGAAAAAGTATATCTACTACGTCTGCTCCACCAATAAGCACAGCCGGACGTGCAGCCCGCACAGCATCGCCGCAAAAGAGGTTGAAGAGAAGGTCTTCCGTGCTATTCATGACCAGATCGAGCTTGTCATCAATCTGGAACACGCGCTTGGAATGATTGAACGGCTTCCGTCTCAGAGCCGTAAGGCTTTCAATTACGAAGCCCAGATTGCAAAAATCGAGGAAGAGATTGAGCGGTATCAAAAGCTCAAGCTGGGGCTTTACGAGAACTTCATCGGCGGCGTCATTGATAAATCGGAATACTTCGAGTTCCGCAACAGCTACACCAAAATCATTGAGGACAAACAGGAGGCACTTCTGCGGGTCAAAAAAGAAATGAAGCAGACGGTGACAACCGGCACGACTGAACGGAACTGGGTAACGCTTTTCAAGCAGTATGAAAACGTCGAAGAACTGAACCGCCGTGTGCTGATGTCCCTTGTTGACCGCATTCTGATTCACGAAAACCATGCAATCGAAATCGTCTTCAAATACAGGGACGAATACCAGCAGACGCTTGAATACGTTCTCGGCTATGCCGATGAACTGGATATTGCCGTATAAAGGAGGGATGAGCAAATGGCAAGAAAAAGCAGAAAGCAAATTGCAGTCGAAGAGCCGGTTATCGAATCTGTCTCTTCCGAGGTCTTCTCAACAGCCATCTATGCCCGTCTTTCCGTTGAAAACAGCGGCAAGTCCGAAAAGGTGGATGTCATCGCAAATCAGATTGAGATTTGCAAGTCCTACATTGCAGAGCGTCCCTACCTGAATCTGATAGATACCTATGTGGACAACGGACGAACAGGAACGGTTTTTGATAGACCGGAGTTCAACCGTCTGATGAACGACATCCGCACCGGCAGGATCAAGTGCCTTGTGGTTCGTGATCTCAGCCGGTTCGGGCGAGATTACATTGAGGCAGGAACCTATCTGGAACGGGTCTTTCCGCAGATCGGGCTTCGGTTTATCGCCATCAAAGAGAACTACGACAACTTTGATACGGACGGCTCCGGTGAAAGCCTCATTATCCCTCTGCAAAACATGATCAACACCCTCTACTCGAAGGACATCTCCCGCAAGGTTTCTACTGCGCTCAAGGCACAGATGGAAAGTGGAGAGTTCAAGAAGCGCAATCTCCCGTATGGTTATCGCTGGGATGAAGAACACAGCAATATGGTCTTCGATGAGGAAACCGCACCGATTGTCCGGAAGATTTTCCAATGGAAGATTGAAGGGCTGTCCCTTCCTGCGATTGCAGACCGGCTTGATGCAATGAACGCGCCCAATCCGGAGTTTCAGAAGTATCAGGTCGGCGTCCGCACAGGCAATGCTACGGCAAAGAAGATTTGGAACAAGTCTTCACTGACTACCATTCTGGATAATCCCCATTACGTCGGAGATACCGTTCTCGGACGGACGCTGAACGCCATCTACAAGGGCGTCAAGAATCAGCACATTGACCGTGAGGAATGGATTGTTTTTCCCAATACTCACGAGGCGATTATCTCCCGTGAGGACTTCCAGAAGGTACGAGAAATGCGGAACGCTGCTGCAAGGACAAGGGTTGAGAAGATGGAGCGCACGGAAGAAATCCGCGCTACGCTGATCAATCTCTTTGAAGACAAAATCGTCTGCGCAGACTGCGGCAGGAAGCTCTACTTCCATCGCAAGCGCGTTGACAAGCGCAAGGACGGCGCATGGTACGCCTTCTATGAGTGCAGTTCATCCGTCAAGCGCGGCAACCTCTGTACGCCGCACTATACGCGGCAGGATAAGCTCGAAGCCGATGTGCTTGCGGCGATCCAGCTTCAAGTCAAGGCGGCTCTCAATTACGACAAGCTGCTTGCCAAACTGAGAAACAGTGAAGGCGAACGCAGCATCCGCGATCAGCAGAATGCGCTCATCACAAGCCTGAATCTGAAACTCAGCGGCATCTCCAAGAAGCGTACTCGGCTCTATGAGGACTTCACAGAAGGCATTCTCGATGAAGAGGAATACGCCTTTGCCAAGAAAGCCTACGATGAGCAGTATGCTAACCTTTCCCGGCGGTTGGATGAAGCGGTTCAGCGGAAGGTAAAGTTTGCCGAGGCAATGTCCGAGGACAACAAGTGGCTCACGCTGATGAAATCCGTCAGCGGTGCAACGATGCTCTCTCAGGAGTTGGTTGACGAGTCCGTAGAGCTTGTGAAAGTCCATGAGGACGGCTCAATCGAGCTGGTCATGAAATACGGCGATATTTACGCTCTGACCGTTCAGAGTATCAAGGAAGTACAGGAGGCGATGTAAATGAGCAAGGAATACAACATCGGCATCTACATCCGCCTCTCAATGGCTGATGAAGATACCGGCTATGGCAGCAAGGCGGAAAGTGACAGCATCGGCAACCAGCGTATGCTCATCAATCGCTTTCTTGACAATCATCCGGAGCTGTCTCACTGTCAGCGGTCTGAGTTTGCGGATGACGGTTATACCGGCACGAACTTTCACCGTCCTCAGTTCACGCAGATGATGGAGAAGGTCAAGCGCGGCGAAATCGATCTGATCTGCGTCAAAGACTTTTCCCGCTTTTCTCGTGACTACATTGAAACGGGAAACTATCTGGAATGCACTTTTCCATTCATGGGCGTCCGCTTTATTTCCATCAACGACGGCTATGACAGCGACGATTACAAAGGCACAACGGGCGGTCTGGAAGTGGTTATGCGCAGCATCATCTACGCCGCATACAGCAAAGACCTTTCCGTAAAGACCACATCGGCAAAAATCCAGATGATGAAGCAGGGCAAGTATGTCGGTGGCTACGCCCCATACGGCTACGTCCTGCATCCCACCATTCGGAACAAACTTGCCGTAGACCCGGAGGCGGCTGATGTGATCCGTCGTATTTTCCGCGAGGCGCTGGAAGGCAGCAACACCTCTCAGATCGCCCGCAGCCTGAATGATGAAGGCATCCCGACGCCGGGGCAATACTTCAAGAGCAAGCATCCCGACAAGAAGAAGTTCAGTAACATGAGCGAGAAAATCAGTTGGGAAACCGTGATGGTCTATAACATCCTCAAAAACCTTGTTTACACCGGAACACTGGTCAGCCGCAAAATGAAGTCCTGCGGTGTCGGCTCAAAAAAGCGTGTTGTCAATGAGCCGATTATCGTAGAAGGAACGCATGAAGCTATTATCAGCAAGGAAGACTTTGAGCTTGCTCAGAAGGTCATTCGAGGCGGAGGACGGAATCCCACGCGCAAGCAGCATGACTATCCGCTCAAGGGACTCGTCCGCTGCGGTAACTGTAAACGTGCTATGACACGCCGAAAGAACAAGGCTGGCATTCGATACTTCCAGTGCATTCACTCGGTCAACAACGGAAACACAGACTGTCCGGTTGGCAGGAGCTTTCCGGAAATGGATATTGAGAAGGTTGTCTTCCATGCCCTTACTCAGTTTCTTGCTTTGGCACAGAAGGAAGCAATACAGAACCGCGAAGTCGGTGATCTGCGGAAATCTGCCATCAAGGAATGCGCTGATAAAATCCGCACTCTGCAAAAGCAGAACGAGCAGCACAAGGCGTCCAAGCTGAGGCTCTACGAGAAGTATGCAGCCGGAAGCATCACGAAGGAGGCGTACATTCAGCAGAAGGCGGCAGCGGATGTGAAGATTGCTGAAAACGATGGAGCAATCCAGCGCAGTCACGAGCGGATGAAGGAGCTTGACTCCGAGACCGCCTGTTCAGATGAAAAGCTGGATGCGGTCTGCGAACAGTACGCCGACTGCAAAGCTCTGACCTATGAGCTGACCCACGCATTCATTTCTGCGGTCTACATTTACGATCTTGACAACATAGAAATCGTCTGGAAGTTCAAGGACTTCCTCACTACATCAGAAGGAGAAGCCAAATGAAAGTATTTCTTTATATCCGCGTTGCCTGTGCGGATCAGCTTGCGGCAGCAGACCAGCGGGAAGAGCTGGAACGCTATGCGAAGGACAAAGGCTATGAGGTGGCTGCTGCTGTGGCGGCAGACGGCATCTCCGGCGTCCATACGGAAGGTATCATGAACTTCCTGCTGAATGAAGCCAAGCGTCAGGACATCGGTACGATCCTCACCCGCGACACCTCGCGAATCAGCCGGGACACTTCCTCTTTCATGAGGTTTGAGCGAAAGTTCCGGGAGAACGGCATCCGGTTCGAGTATCTGTCCAAGCCTGACAACGAGCTTCCGGTCACTCCGATGTTGGAGGCATTTGCGGCGGCGTATAAGAAGCGTCGCACAAAGAACGGCAAAAGAGCATAGAGAAAACGCAAGCCGTTCACGGGTGGTTGTCCACCTATGAACGGCTTGTAAATTCTCAAAATTTTTTTAGTCCCTACTTGACACAAGAAGACCTTTCCCGTCTGGGACGTAATTATCTGAAAACCGGCGAACTGATAGAGATTGTTTTCCCCGAATACGAAGTGCGCTACATTGCCATTAACGACGGTGTAGACACAGCGAGGGAAGATAACGAGTTTACCCCTCTGCGGAACTGGTTCAACGAGTTTTACGCCCGCGACACCTCAAAGAAAATCCGGGCTGTCAAACAGGCAAAGGCACAGAAAGGCGAGCGCGTCAACGGCGAAGCTCCTTACGGCTACCTTATCGACCCGGATAACCGCAATCATCTGATACCCGACCCGGAAACGGCACACGTCGTAAAACAGATTTTTGCAATGTATGTACGGGGCGACCGTATGTGTGAAATCCAGAACTGGCTGCGGGACAATGAGATATTGACCGTCGGGGAACTGCGCTACCGCAGGACAGGGAGCAAACGCCACCCCCGCCCACAGCTCAACGCATGGTACAACTGGCCGGATAAGACACTGTACGACATTCTGACAAGGAAAGAGTATTTAGGGCATACCATAACCGGGAAAACCTACAAGGTATCTTATAAGTCGAAAAAGACGAAAAAGAACCCGGAGGAAAAAAGGTATTTCTTCCCCAACACTCACGAACCTTTGATTGATGAAGAAACCTTTGAACTTGCACAGAAGCGGATTGCCACCCGGCAACGCCCGACAAAGGTTGATGAAATTGACCTGTTTTCCGGGCTGCTCTTTTGTGGGGACTGCGGCTACAAAATGTATGCAGTACGCGGAGCCGGGACGCTTGAACGGAAACACGCCTACACTTGCGGCAACTACCGCAACCGGGCAAGAAATGATATGCTCTGCACTACGCATTATATCCGCAAAAGCGTATTGAAAGAACTTGTCCTTGCAGACTTGCAGCGAGTAACGTCTTATGTGAAAGAGCATGAACAGGAGTTTATCGAAACCGCCAACGAGTGCAGCGCAAAGGCAGTACAAAAGACGCTGACACAGCAGCGGAAAGAACTTGACAAGGCGCAGAACCGTATTAACGAGCTGAACATCTTATTCCGCAAGCTCTACGAGGACAACGCTTTAGGGAAACTTTCAGATGAACAATTTGCTTTTCTGACTTCCGGCTATGATGAAGAAAAAAAGACGCTGACCCGGAGGATTGCGGAGCTGTCACAGGAAATCGACAACGCCACCGAGCGCAGCGCGGACGTAAAAAGGTTTGTCGCACTGGTACGCAGATACACAGCGATTGAAGAACTGACCTACGAAAACGTCCATGAATTTATTGACCGTATTCTTATTCACGAACTGGATAAGGAAACGAACACCCGCAAAATCGAAATCTTTTATAGCTTTGTCGGCAGAGTTGATACAGGCGACAAGCCTACTGAAAGTATCTCCTATTTCAGACAGATAGGAGCCGACGTAAAGAGTTATGCTATCTAACATACATCAAAAAGAGGTAAGATAACACCCTCTGCAAAAAAGGTATCGTTATCTTACCTCAACAAAATTTGTACCAGAGTAACCGTCGTCCACATACGT
>ENA-OPIV01000249-OPIV01000249.1-human-gut-metagenome-genome-assembly--contig:-NODE-249-length-8619-cov-2.871069_pt1 | contig 8619 bp, 8 predicted proteins | sample MGYA00241408_ERZ501646 | MGnify/ENA primary metagenome ERZ501646 (study PRJEB25962, sample SAMEA2042368) | human gut metagenome | biome: human gut; feature: human-associated habitat; material: faeces...
GCAGCAGGAATCCCAGTCCCTCTCCCAGAACGTAAAACTCGGCATCCAGTACCGTTACCAACAGGGAAAAGTCCAGGTCAACCTCAACCGCTTCCTAGGATATACCAAAGACGAAAATGGAAACCTTGTCATTGCAGAGGATGAAGTGGAAGTAATTCGTGTCATTTATGACCGCTACATTCACACTAATGAGGGTGTTGCAGGAGTTGCAAAATATCTGAACCGCAATGGTTATACTAAGAAACTAAGACAGAATAATACCATTCCGGGATTTTCAAGAGATTTTGTGAAAAATGTATTGTACAATCCTGTTTATATGGGAAAGATTGCTTACGGCAGACGAAGAACAGAAAAGAAACAGGGTACAAGAAACGAGATGCACGTGGTTGAGCAGTCGGAGTTTCCGGTTTATGAAGGACAGCACGAAGCTATCATTTCCGAAGAGGATTGGTATCTGGCACAGGAAAAGCGCAAGATCAATTCTTTTAAGCGGGAAAAGGTTAACAATCCAGACCACGCACACATCCTGTCCGGTATCTTGAAATGCCCATGCTGCGGAAAGAGTATGTACGGCAATATCGCCAAGGCGCACAGCAAGGACAAGAAAACACGGTATTATTACTACTGCAAAAATACGGTAACACCTACCGGGCATGAGTGCAGTTTCCGTCTGAATATCGAGCAGACGGAAATCAACAAATTTGTGGCGAAGGTTATCTCCGCTATGGTCAACAATCCACGGTTTGTAGAAGCGATTCAGGCGAAAATCGGAACAGCAGTTGATACAGAAGATATGGAACGGCAGATTGCTGTCCTACAAGGGCGGCTAAAGCAAGCCTTTGGAACGAAAAGCCGCTTGGAGCGTCAGATGGATACCTTGGACATCAATGATGCCCACTATGACAGAAAGATTTTGGACTTGCAGCGCCGCTATGATGAGCAGTATGACACCATAGAGGAAATCGAAGTTCAGATTGGCGAATTGCAAAGTCAGATCCGCAGCATCCAGCAGGAGAAGATTTCCGGAGACAATATCTATCGCTTGTTGCTGGCATTTGATGAAGTCTACCATTCCGCAACGGAAGCGGAGCAGAAGGAGTTTATGAAGGCCTTTATCGAGCGAATTGAGATGTTCCCGGAGAAAAGGAAAGACGGAAGCTGGATAAAGAAGATCGTATTCAATTTTCCTGTGCCTGTTGATGGTGAGGAAGTGAAAGAACTTCCCTTGGAAACTGAAACAACTGTCGAAGCGATAGTTTCGCTACAAAGAGAAATCTAGTAGAAATCCTCCGTTTTACGTTATTTTCTCGTCACGTTGTGTTCGATGGCGAGGGCGATAAACTCCGCAACAAACGCATTGAAAATCACATTACTGTTTCGGTGGTAATTGATATGGAGTGCGGAAACACAAAGAATTGAATATCTAACAATCGGCATAGCCGCAGACTTTCACAAAAAGCCTGCGGCTTTTTCTTTGCCCCAAAACAGAAAGGAGGCATCCGTGAAATGGCAGTTTTTCGGGTAGAAAAAAACAGCGACTACACGGTCATGTCAAACCACCACCTGCGGAACCGGGCCTTGTCCCTGAAAGCCAAGGGCTTACTCTCCCAAATGCTCTCCCTGCCGGAAGATTGGGACTACACCCTGCAAGGACTGGCCCGTATCAACCGGGAAAGCATTGACGCGATACGGCAGGCCATCCGGGAACTGGAACAGGCAGGCTACATCCAGCGTTCCAGAGAACGGGACGAGAAAGGGCGGCTGCGTGGTGCAGACTATGTGATTTTCGAGCTGCCGCAGCCCGTTCCTGCATCGGTTTCACCTACATTGGAAAATCCAACGTTGGAGAATCCCACGCAGGAAAACCCTACGTTGGAAAATCCAATGCAATTAAATAAAGATAAACTAATTACAGAAAAACAAAAGAAAGAGGGATTAAATACCGATTCCATTCCTATCCATTCCCTAAATCCCTTGCCTTATGGCGAGGACGAAGCGGCACAGCCGCCGGAACGGAAAGGAACGGAAAGGAACGACGCTTACCGAGTGTATGAGGAAATCATCAAGGACAATATCGAGTATGACATTCTCTTGCAGGATATGAAGTTTGACCATGACCGTCTGAATGAGATTGTTGACATTATCCTTGAAACGGTCTGTACGTCAAGAAAGAAAATCCGTATTGCAGGGGACGATTACCCCGCCGAGCTTGTGAAGTCAAAGTTTATGAAGCTGAACAGCGAACATATCCGCTTTGTGCTTGACTGTATGCAGGAGAACACCACGAAAATCCGCAACATCAAGCAGTACCTAAAGGCGGTTCTTTTCAATGCCCCGTCTACCATTGACAGCTATTATACTTCCCTTGTCGCTCACGATATGGCAAGCGGCGCACTTGCACCGAGAAAGCCGAAGTACGGCGACCCGGACTATTACACCTACAACGAGGGCGAAAGCCTATAAACGAAAAAAGGAGGATTTACCACATGGCACAGAAAACAGGAGCTTTGATTTTTGACGAAACCGCTGACCGCTACGACATTCGCTTTGACATTGCCGATTATTACGGCGGCTTGCATTGCGGCGAGTGCATGGACGTATTCACAGGCGGCAAATGGAAGCCGACCCGGATTGAGTACGGGGACAACTGGTATCTTGTAGGTATCCGCGCCGAGGACTTGAACGGGCTGCGGGTACGGATTTAACGGGGCGACGTGAAGAACGGACGCCCTTTTTTCACGCCCAAAAGCGGCGTACCACCTTAACACTATCACTACTACCGGGAAAGGAGGACGGTAAACATTGCAAGATGAAATCAACGAAAAAGTGGTTGCGCTCTCTGTCAAGGGAGCGAAGCTGACCGCTGAAACGCTGCAAAAGGCAATCAAAACCATGCTTGCACAGGCAAAAAAGCAGCAGGAAAAACAGCCCCACGGGAAGCAGACGCTAAAGCAGCTTGCAAAGCAGAACGCGGGGCTTTCCAACATTGAGATAACCGAGGGCAATATCAAAGCCTTTGAGCAGACGGCAAAAAAATACGGTATCGACTTTGCCTTAAAGAAAGACAGCACCGAAACGCCGCCCCGCTATCTTGTATTTTTCAAGGGGCGGGACGCGGACGCTCTGACCGCAGCCTTTAAGGAGTTTTCCGCAAAGAAGCTGACACAGGAGCAAAAGCCCTCTATCCGAAAGGCACTTGCCACATTCCGGGAAGCAGCAAAGCAGCTTAACGCGAACCGTCAAAAGACAAAGCACAAGGACAGGGAGGTATCGCTATGAAGCCGAATATCAAGAAACTGCTTATCCTAAACGCCCCCTATCTGCTCTTTGTGTATCTCTTTGATAAAGTCGGACAGGCGGTGCGGCTCTCTCCGGGGGCTGACCTCTCCGGCAAGCTGCTTTCCATTGGCAGCGGCTTTTCTGCCGCCTTTTCAAATGCCCTGCCGAGTTTTGCCCCTATGGATTTGCTTATCAGCATTGTCGGGGCTGTCGTTATCCGGCTTGCGGTCTATGTGAAAGGCAAGAACGCAAAGAAATACCGTAAGGGCATGGAGTACGGCTCTGCACGTTGGGGCAATGCCGAGGATATAAAGCCATATATCGACCCCATATTTGAAAATAACGTGCTGCTGACGCAGGCCGAAAGGCTGATGATGTCAAGCCGCCCGAAGCACCCGAAATATGCACGAAACAAAAATGTGCTTGTCATCGGCGGCTCCGGCAGCGGCAAGACGAGGTTTTTTGTAAAGCCCAACTTAATGCAAATGCACAGCAGCTATGTAGTCACTGACCCGAAAGGAACGGTTTTAATCGAGTGCGGGAAGCTCTTGCAGCGGGGCGGGTACAAAATCAAGGTGCTGAACACCATCAATTTCAAGAAATCCATGCGGTACAATCCCTTTGCCTATCTGCGCAGCGAAAAGGATATTTTGAAACTGGTAAATACCATTATCGCCAACACCAAAGGCGACGGGGAAAAATCCGGCGAGGATTTTTGGGTGAAATCGGAACGGCTTTTTTACTGCGCCCTTATCGGCTACATCTGGTACGAAGCCCCGGAGAATGAGAAAAACTTTACGACGCTGCTTGAAATGATAAATGCGTCGGAAGCCCGCGAGGACGACCCGGAATTTCAATCCCCCGTTGACCTCATGTTTGAACGCTTGGAGGAAAAAGACCCGGAACATTTTGCGGTGCGCCAGTACAAGAAGTTTTTGCTGTCTGCCGGAAAAACAAGAAGCTCTATCCTCATTTCCTGCGGTGCGCGGCTTGCACCATTTGACATTCGGGAGCTGCGCGAGCTGATGGAAACCGACGAAATGGAGCTTGACACCTTGGGTGACCGAAAGACCGCACTTTTTGTTATTATCTCTGACACCGACGACACCTTTAACTTTGTTGTATCAATCCTTTACACACAGCTTTTCAATCTGCTTTGTGACAAGGCAGATGATGTGTACGGCGGGCGGCTGCCTGTTCATGTGCGCTGTCTGCTTGACGAGTTTGCAAATATCGGGCAGATACCGAAGTTTGAAAAGCTCATTGCCACTATCCGAAGCCGTGAAATCTCCGCGTCCATCATCTTGCAGAGCCAGTCGCAGCTAAAGGCTATCTACAAGGACAACGCCGATACCATTGTCGGCAACTGCGATACGACCCTGTTTTTGGGCGGCAAGGAGAAAACGACCCTTAAAGAAATGTCGGAAATCTTGGGGAAAGAAACGATTGACAGCTTCAATACTTCCGAAACAAGAGGACGGGAGCTTTCCCACGGGCTGAACTATCAGAAGTTAGGCAAGCAGCTTATGAGCGAAGATGAAATTGCGGTCATGGACGGCGGGAAATGTATCTTGCAGCTACGCGGGGTGCGCCCGTTCTTCTCCGAAAAATACGATATTACCAAACACCCGAAGTACAAGTACCTTTCCGACTTTGACAAGAAAAATGCCTTTGACATGGAAAAGCACTTGCGCCGCCGTCCTGCAATCGTAAAGCCGGACGAGGTATTTGACTATTACGAAGTTGACGAAGCAGATTTGCAGGAGGACGCAGAATGAATAAGCGTATCAGAAAGAAAAAGGCAAAACAGCAGCTAATCCGAGCTATCAGCGGGCTTATGGAAGCCGCCGAGGAAATGCAGCGGGAACAGGAATGCAGGACAAGACAGGCAGGTATTTCCTATATCAAGTATATCGAAGCTGTCCGGGAACGGCAGTACGGCATTATGCCTGTCTACACACCACTTTTTGAAAAGGAGGGAGCTTAAAGTAAAAACAATAAACACGGGCTACATGGTACGCGCCCCTACTCCTTGCGCGTATCGCGGCAGGAAGCCGCACCTTTACAACTGAATACCGCCGCGCCGCAGAAATTACGCAGCGCGGGGACTTATGACCGCGGCAGTTATCAAAAACTGACCGCCGTTTTTTATGCCCTTTTTCGGGCAGCCGCAAAGCGGCAGAAAGGAGTTTTATATGGCATTTTTCAACAGCGCAGTAAACGTATTGCAGACACTCGTTATCGCTCTCGGAGCCGGACTTGGCATTTGGGGTGTTATCAACCTCTTGGAGGGCTACGGAAACGACAATCCGGGCGCGAAAAGCCAGGGCATGAAACAGCTTATGGCGGGCGGCGGCGTTGCCCTTATCGGTGGCACCCTTGTACCTCTGCTTTCCGGCCTGTTCGGTTAAGCGGCGGGTATAGCTTATGCAGAGCATACTTGACGCGATTAACGAATGGATAAAGGAAATCCTCATTGGAGCCATTAACGGTAATCTGTCAACTATGTTCGGGGACGTAAACGAAAAAGTCGGAACTATCGCCGCAGAGGTAGGACAAACCCCGCAGGGGTGGAACGCAGGCATATTTTCCATGATACAGGGCTTGTCGGAAAATGTGATTGTACCCATTGCGGGGCTTGTCATTACCTACGTTCTATGCGTGGAGCTTATCAGCATGGTAACGGAAAAGAACAATATGCACGATATTGACACGTTCATGTTCTTTAAGTGGTTTTTCAAGGCGTGGGTAGCAGTGTATCTCGTTACCCACACCTTTACTATCACTATGGCGGTGTTCGATATGGCGCAGCACGTTGTTTCCGGCGCGGCGGGCGTGATCGGCGGCAATACGAATATCGACGTTGACGCCGCCCTCTCGTCCATGCAAGCCGGACTTGACGCTATGGAAATCCCCGAACTGTTACTGCTTGTTATGGAAACAAGCCTTGTGAGCCTTTGCATGAAAATCATGTCGGTGCTTATCACGGTTATCCTGTACGGCAGAATGATAGAAATTTACCTTTACTGTTCGGTATCGCCTATCCCGTTTGCAACTATGACCAACAGAGAGTGGGGACAGATAGGCAATAACTACTTAAAAGCCCTGTTCGCCCTCGGTTTTCAAGGCTTCCTCATTATGATATGCGTCGGCATTTATGCGGTTTTGGTTGGCAGCATGATTGTAGCGGACAACCTGCACAGCGCGATTTTCTCCCTTGCAGCCTACACCGTGATTTTGTGCTTCTCCCTATTCAAAACAGGCGCACTTGCGAAGTCAATCTTTAATGCCCATTAAGACCGAAAGGAGGTTTTCACTTGGCGTATGTACCCGTACCCAAAGACTTATCAAAAATCAAAACGAAAGTCGCTTTTAATCTGACAAAGCGGCAAATCATTTGTTTTGCGGCAGCCCTCGCTATGGGACTACCGCTTTTCTTTTTGCTCAAAGACAGCGCGGGAACAAGCATGGCGGCATTTGCAATGATTGTCGTTATGCTTCCCTGCTTCCTCTTGGCAATGTATGAAAAACACGGGCAGCCCCTTGAAGTCGTGATAAAGAACGTCATTCAGACAAAGTTTATCCGACCAAAGGAACGCCCCTATCAGACGGAAAATTTTTATGCCGTCATAGAAAAACAACGAAAACTGGAAAAGGAGGTATCGGCTATTGTCAATGGCAGAACGAAAAACCATGACCCGCGCGGTAAAAAATCCCGTGAAGCGTAAGCTGACCCGCGCAGAAAAGAAAGAAATCGCCGCCGTGATACAGGCGGCAAAGGGCGACGGGAAGCCCCACACCGCACAGCAGACCATTCCCTACTTGCAGATGTACCCGGACGGGATTTGCAGGGTAACGGAAAAGAAATATAGTAAAAGCCTTGTCTTTGAAGATATTAACTATCAGCTTGCACAGGCAGACGATAAGACCGCCATTTTTGAAAACTGGTGCGATTTTCTCAACTACTTTGACGCTTCCGTATCGGTGCAGCTCTCTTTCATCAATCAGGGCGCAAGAAAGGAAAAGGCACAGGCGGCTATCGAAATTCCGGCGCAGGACGACGCTTTTAACTCTATCCGCAGGGAGTACGCGGATATGCTGAAAAATCAGCTTGAAAAAGGCAACAACGGACTGGAAAAGTGCAAGTACATTACCTTTTCCATTGAAGCGGACAATCTCGCAGCCGCAAAAGCCCGCCTTTCCCGTATCGAAACCGACGTACTCAATAATTTTAAGGTGCTTGGCGTAACAGCCCGCCCCATGAACGGACAGGAACGCTTGAATGTACTGCATGGGATTTTCCACCCGGAGGGCGAGCCGTTCCGCTTCTCTTGGGACTGGCTTGTACCGTCGGGGCTTTCTACAAAGGACTTTATCGCCCCGTCCTCGTTCCGTTTTGGCGACGGGCGCACATTCCGCATGGGGCGTAAGCTCGGTGCGGTTAGTTTCCTTGAAATCCTTGCGCCGGAGCTGAATGACCGTATGCTTTCGGACATTCTCGACCTTGAAAACGGGATAATCGTCAATCTGCATATCCGTAGTATCGACCAGAGCGAAGCAATCAAGACCATTAAGCGCAAGATAACCGACCTCGACAAGATGAAGATTGAGGAACAGAAAAAAGCGGTACGCAGCGGGTATGACATGGATATAATTCCGTCCGACCTTGCTACTTTCGGCAGCGAAGCAAAGAACCTGTTGCAGGATTTACAGAGCAGAAATGAAAGAATGTTTCTGCTGACGTTCCTTGTGGTAAACATGGCAGACACAAAACGGAAGCTGGATAATGACGTATTTGCTACGGCGGGCTTTGCACAGAAAAACAACTGCGCTCTGACCCGCCTTGACTATTTGCAGGAAGCGGGCTTTATGTCCTCTATCCCTCTTGGAGAGAACCTTATCCCCATTCAAAGAGGATTAACGACCAGCAGCACCGCTATTTTTATCCCGTTTATCACGCAGGAGCTTTTTCAGCGGGGCGCAGCCCTTTACTACGGCTTAAATGCGCTGTCAAACAACATGATACTCTGCGACCGCAAGCAACTGAAAAATCCCAACGGGCTTATCCTCGGAACACCGGGAAGCGGTAAATCCTTTGCGGCAAAACGGGAAATGACAAACGCCTTTCTCATTACTGACGACGATATTATTATCTGCGACCCGGAAGCAGAATATTTTTCCCTTGTGCAGCGTTTGGGCGGGCAAGTGATACGCCTGTCGCCTGCCGGAAAAGGCATGGACGGCAAGCCCCAGTATGTGAACCCTATGGATATTAACCTCAACTACTCCGAGGACGACAACCCGCTTGCCTTGAAATCCGACTTTATCCTTTCCCTCTGC
>ENA-OPIV01000269-OPIV01000269.1-human-gut-metagenome-genome-assembly--contig:-NODE-269-length-8084-cov-4.827226_pt1 | contig 8084 bp, 6 predicted proteins | sample MGYA00241408_ERZ501646 | MGnify/ENA primary metagenome ERZ501646 (study PRJEB25962, sample SAMEA2042368) | human gut metagenome | biome: human gut; feature: human-associated habitat; material: faeces...
GGCCCTCCGGGCGTCGGCAAGACCAGTCTCGGAAAGTCCATTGCCAAGGCCATAGGCAGAAAGTACGTGCGTATAGCATTGGGCGGTATGCGCGATGAGGCTGAAATCAGAGGCCATAGGAAAACCTATATCGGAGCGCTTCCGGGCAGGATACTGAACGGTATCTGCAGGGCCGGCACGTCAAACCCGGTCATGGTCCTGGATGAGATCGACAAGCTCAGCAGCGACTTCAAGGGCGACCCGTCTTCTGCATTGCTCGAAGTACTTGACCCTGAGCAGAATGTGACGTTCCACGATAATTACCTGGATGTGGACTATGACCTGTCGCACGTGCTGTTCATCACCACGGCGAATGACATTTCCACTATCCAGCCGGCCCTTCTGGACAGGATGGAGCTGATCAATGTCACAGGTTACCTTGCCGAGGAGAAGATGGAAATCGCCAGGAAATTCCTCCTTCCTAAAGAACTGGAGGAGCACGGCATTGACAAGAAAATGCTCAAGGTGGACAAGGCTGCATTGGCGGAAATCATTGACCAGTACACTCATGAGTCCGGCGTCCGCGGTCTGGAGAAACAGATTGCGAAAATCGCCCGTGTGACAGCGAAGAAGATTGCTTTGGACGAGTTTTGTCCTCCGGTCATCAAGCCGTCACATCTGAAGGAGTATCTCGGATTGCCTACAGCGTTCCATGACAAGCAGGAGGGAAATGAAGGTGCCGGTGTAGTCACAGGTCTTGCCTGGACTCAGCTCGGCGGAGAGATTCTGTTCGTAGAGAGTTCGGTGAGCAACGGAAAGGGCCAGCTTACGATGACCGGCAATCTGGGCAACGTGATGAAGGAGTCCGCGACCATCGCTTACCAATATATAAAGGCTCATCCGGAACTTGTGTCATTGACCTCGGAGGAGTTCGACAAGAAGGATATCCATGTGCACGTTCCGGAAGGGGCGACGCCGAAGGACGGTCCGTCTGCGGGTATAACTCTCGTCTGCTCAATGATTTCTGCTCTCAGAAACCAGCCTGTGAAGAAGGGCGTGGCCATGACAGGCGAGATGACGTTGAGGGGAAGAGTTCTGCCGGTGGGCGGAGTGAAGGAGAAGATTCTTGCTGCCAAGAGGTCGGGTGTGAAGACGATTGTGCTGTCTGAGGAGAACCGCAAGGACATCGAGGATATCAATGCCAAGTATGTGGATGGTCTTACATTCGAGTATGTGAAGACTATCGATGATGTAATCAAAGCAGTGTTCAACAAGTAATGAACGTCCAGATAGAAGAAAGTTGGAAGAAAGCCCTGCAGGCGGAGTTTGAAAAACCATATTTCACTTCGCTTGCTGAGCGTCTCCATCGCGAGAAAGCAGAGGGAAAGGTCATATTTCCTCCGGGCAAGGATATATTCAAGGCATTTGAACTGACACCTGTAGATAAGGTGAAGGTTGTGATTTTAGGACAGGACCCATACCACGGATACGGACAGGCTATGGGCTTGTCTTTTTCTGTTCCTGAGGGTGTCCCTGCTCCTCCTTCATTGAAAAACATCTTCAAGGAAATCGAAAGCGAGCTGGGAATCAGGATGAGCGGTTCTCCGGATTTGAGGAAGTGGGCTGAGCAGGGAGTACTTCTGCTCAATGCTGTCCTGACGGTCCGCTCCGGTGAAGCGGCTTCCCACAGCGCTATCGGATGGCAACAGTTTACCGACGCTGTCATCAGTTATATTTCTGCGAACTGTGATGGCGTGGTATTTCTTTTGTGGGGAAATTTCGCAAGAAGCAAAAAGCCGTTGATCGACACGTCCAGGCATTTCGTCCTGGAGGCGGCGCATCCTTCTCCGTTGGCGAGGGGCGCGTTCTTCGGCTGCGGACATTTCGCAAAAACCAATGAACTGCTCGTCTCGGAGGGCAAGTCCCCGATTGACTGGCAGTTATAAACTTAGTGATTATGAAAACCAAGGCATTGTTCCCGGGGTCTTTCGACCCGTTTACGGCAGGACATCTGAATATATTGAAAAGGGCATTGACAATGTTCGACGAAGTGGTCGTGGCTGTCGGAATCAATCAGGACAAACGCGGCTTCTTCGATATGGACAAGCGTATCGACATCATCAGTCAGGCAGTCAAAGGGCTTGAGGGGGTGAGCATCATCAAGTATGACAACCTCACCATAGATGCATGTCACCAGCTCGGCATCAGGCACATCGTGCGCGGTGTCAGGAATATGATCGATTTCGAGACGGAGCGTTCCATAGCAGACGCGAACAGGAAACTGGCGCCTGAAATCGAGACCATCATCATCCCGACCGCCCAGGAGTTTGCACATATCTCTTCTTCAGCGGTACGTGATATCCTGAAACATCATGGCGACACCTCTCTTTTCCTTCCGGAAGGAGTGGTTCTGCCGGAAGCCTGAACCGCATGAAACTCAAGTCGTTGCATATTCTGCTGCCGGCATTGGCCTTTACCTGGTCAGTGCTTGCGGGCGCGCAGCAGACTCCGGATTCCGCTTCGTTTGCCGCATTGGGCGCGAAGCTGGACTCATATATGGAGGCAATGGCTCCTCTGAGTGTACAGGAACAGGAGAAGGAATGCTCGTTCCTGATAGAAAGCTGCTCGGATTCTCTTGTGCGTCAATATGTTGCGCTGAAGCTGTACTCCTCTTACATCAGTTCGGACGTGATGGGAGTCGAGGCCGTGGCCATAGATATAGCGGACAATTGGTTCTTTAACGGAAAGATCCGGATGAAGAACGACATTGACCTGATGAATGCCAGGATTTATGCTGAATTCAACAGGCGTTCGCTGGTCGGGAAGCAGGCCGAAGAACTGACTTTATATACGGCAGAGGGGGATTCTCTGAGTCTTTTCGGCGGAGAGGGACCGAGGCGGCGTTATTCGGTGCTGTACTTCTACGATACAAGCTGCACGGAATGCCTCTTCCAGTCGGTTATGCTTCGGACATTCCTTGCTTCAACTCATTGGTCTCTCGATGTTTACGCGGTCTATACCGGAGCGGACAGCCTTGCCTGGCAGACTTATCGGAACAGGCGCATGTATGAGGGTTCGGCCAATGTAAGCGTGACCAATCTGTGGGACCCGTCGCTGAACTCTGATTTCCAGCGGAAATACGGCGTGCTCAAGACTCCCCAGATGTTTCTCATCGGTAAGGATGGTGTGATTTTAGGCCGGAAACTGGATGTGCCTGCGCTTGAGTCGATGCTGGCAAATATCTATGCTTCAGATGATTACGTTTTCGGAAGTGAGGGGTCAATGTCCTTGCTCGAAAAGATATTCGGCAGTCTGGGCGATGATTTCGAGGTGCAGGACGTGAATGCTCTGACGGACAGGATCGCCTCGCAGTCGTTGCCTGACGTGGCGGTTTTCAAGGAGACTGTCGGGGATATTTTCTACGGGATGTCATACCAGGAGGACGGCCGCTACAAGGAGGCGGAAAAATACGTCATTGACAAGTATATCTTGTCACGACCTGACATCTGGGATACCGCAGCGGATACTGTCAATGTCATCGGCTACGCGCGTACGATGTCGGATCTGCTGTCCAGGTCGCTGCCGGGCACGCTTGTGCCGGACTTGAGGATTTACGGGACAATGGCATCTGGCGGAGTCCCGGAATCCATTCTGGAGGCGTCCGGGCTCGAGTCCGGGAAGGTAAAGGTCCGTACAAGATCCCGCGTCTGGAATATACGTCGTCTGCCTTCCGGGACATATGTGTTCTTCTTCGATACCAAATGCCAGCATTGCAGGGAGTCGCTAATGGTATTGACAAAACTGATGGCGGCCGACCGAAGGATGAAGGTCCTGTTCGTCACTCCTTACGAAAGTTCTGCAAGTGGCAAGGGCGTATCAGCGAAAGAAGATGTACTGGATTCGTTTGACTTGCAGATTCTTCCGATGACGGTGAAGGTAGGGGAGAAGGGGATTGTGCAGGAAAGATATGTGAATTTTGTCCGACTTGCGGCGAAGGCTTTGGACAAGGAATTGCTTGACAAATAGATTATGGTGAATTATACAAGATTATTGATGGCCGCCATTGCACTGGCGAACGTGACAGGTGCTGCGGCATTTAACATGGGGGCTGCATTGACCCAAACCCCTGATACTACGGGGATTTATGACGGAAGGGCTGACAGCCTGGATGCGACTGTGTTCGTGGGCCGGCAGAACGGCAATTATCTTTCGAGGGGAAAGGAACTCCGTACTGAGGTGATTTCCTCTGCAGGTCTGAAGAAAATGGCGTGCTGCAACCTTGCGGAAAGCTTCGAGAACTCGGCCAGTGTCACGGTCGGATATTCGGATGCCGTTACCGGTGCCCGGCAGATCAGACTTCTGGGCCTCAGCGGAATATATACTCAGATGCTGGACGAGAACCGTCCGTCCATGCGCGGTCTTGCCGCTCCGTTCGGACTGTCCTATGTGCCTGGCCAATGGCTTGAAAGCATCCAGGTCTCCAAGGGCCTCTCATCCGTGAACAACGGTGCGGAATCCATTACAGGCCAGATAAATATGGAATACCGCAAGCCGACTGACGAAAAGCCGCTTTTCCTGAATGCGTCAGTCATGAATGACACGAAGACTGATTTCAATGTCGCCTCATCCCTGCAGATGGGCGAGAAATGGAGCACCGTGCTCCTCGGCCATGTGTCCGGAAATTTCCGCACATTCGACCACAACCATGACGGCTTCATGGATGACCCCGAGATGTTTCAGGTCAATGTCGCCAACCGCTGGCTCTATTACGGGCCTACCGGTGTGCAGGTCCGTTTCGGTCTGCGTGCTCTCCAGGATATACGCAAGGGCGGGCAGTCTGGATATGACTACAAGAAATATACATTGGCCTCCACCTCGCCGTGGGGCTCTGATATCATTAACCGTCAGCTGAATACGTATGTGAAGGTCGGTGTGCCGATCAGTGAGGACAATGCGAAGAACATCGCTTTCGTGGCAGACTATACGCTCACGGACATGAATCTCCGGGCCGGAGCGTCCAAGTATCTGGCCACACAGAATTCCGGTTTCTTCAATGTTCTTTTCCAGGATGAAATCAATGATTCCCACAAGTTTACGCTGGCTCTCGGCGGTACGGCTGACTGGTTCGCGGAAGATTTCATGCGCAAGGTGGCGGCTCAGAAACTGGAACCGGGTAAGAAATCCGACGCTTTCTACAATGCCGGCATTTCCGGAGAATATACGTTCCACGCAGGCGATAAGTTTTCTTCGATTGTCGGACTTCGCGGTGACTGGTTCAATGGAGAAGGGTTCAAGGCCGTGCCTCGTCTGACATTGAAATACAGCCCGTTGGAACAGATTGTTTTGCGCGCAAACGGCGGTCGTGGTCTCAGGCGCGCGTTGCCTGTCATTGACAATATCGGCGTCCTTTCCACCGGCAAGTCATTTACCGGAGCATATTCCGAGCATCTTCTGGAGGATGCGTGGACTTTCGGGGGCAATGCCACCTTCTATCTGCCTTTCGGGGCTTCGGATGACACGTATTTGAGTTTTGACTATTTCGGGACTCGTTTTGCGGAGCAGATGGTGGTCGATTATGAGCATGGACTCAATGCTATCGACTTTTATGCCCTTGGAGGAAAACGCTCATTTTCAGATAATTATCAGATTGATTTCAATGTTGAGGCTTTCAGGAGATTTACGGTTTCCGCTACATTCCGTTATACGGATGCCAAGGTGGAACTGGAAGGACGCGGTCTTGTGGAACGGCCGATGACGAGCCGTTACAAGGGAGTGCTGAACCTGCAATATGCCACAAATCTGAACAAGTGGATTTTCGATTTCACGGCTTCTGTCAATGGCAAGGCACGTGTCTATGAATTTATGAAGGATCTGCGTGGAGATGACGGCAAACTTCTGTATGCTGATGGTTATACGCCGGCGTATCCGCTTCTGTATCTTCAGGTTACCAAGCGTTTCAAGGGCGTGGACCTGTATCTCGGAGCAGAAAATCTTACCAACTTCAGGCAGAAGAACGTGGTGATCGGCACGTCTGTTGATGGCATGTCCTCTCATGTGGACGCATCTCGTCCGGATTTCGACGCGAGTGCTGTCTGGGGACCGATTATGGGAACGAAGTTTTATCTTGGCGTAAGGTTTACGCTTTGGAAATAATATGTTTATATGGGAAAATTGATTTATGCTGCTGTAGTTGCAGCAATGCTTCCACTGTCAATGACTGTCGCTGAGCCTGTCATGGCCAATGTTATGGAAGCTGCTCCTAAAAAGGAGTTGAAGACGGTGGTCTTCAATGTCGGACTTCATTGTCAGAACTGTGTGAAGAAAGTTCAGGAGAACATTTCTTTCGAAAAGGGTGTCAAGTCATTGGATATCAATCTTGAAAAGAAAACCGTGACCATTACTTATGACGCGGCGAAGACTGATGAGGCCACATTGAAAAAGGCTATCGAGAAACTCGGCTATACTTGCGGCAAGCCGGAAGAGAAATAGGCGAAACACGTTAGAAAGCCTATACTTTGCAAATACTTTTGGCAAAAACGGAAAATAGTCCTATCTTTGCCGGGCTGAATTGAGGTATGGTGTAATGGCAGCACAAGTGATTTTGGTTCACTTAGTCCACGTTCGAGTCGTGGTATCTCAACATAAAAGGCGTTTCGGAACAAATAGTTTTGGGACGCCTTTTTTTGGTTTCACGCGAAACATATAGGCAGGCTAAGGCTGAAACCAACAGCTACCTGTGTGGCGACTTGGCTACATTGATTACACTTGAATTATGAGAGATATTTCTATACTTACGGTCATGTTCATGGTATTGACCGGCTGCACCCATAATCTGTCATTGAAAATAACCGATATGGGAGCAATGGCTGACCCTGAATTTGACAATGCATTGATTATCAATGCGGCAATCGATAGTTGCAACCGTTCTGGAGGCGGAACAGTCGTCATTCCGGCAGGCCGTTTCTTGAGCAGTACCATATATCTGAAGGCAGGCGTGGAGCTGAGGCTGGAAAAGGACGCGGAACTCATAGCGTGCAGGAACATTGACTCTTACGGGCATTATGTGACTGATAAGGATATGTCCAGGTACGATACGGGAGTGGGGACTGCCAATCAGAATTGCGCTTCGGATACCATCTGGTCCCAGGCACTTGTCATTGCACATCATGCTGACGGGGCGGCTATAACGGGATGCGGCAGAATTGACGGCGGCGGCATTCGAAATCCTCTCGGCGAGGAGGGAATGCGCGGGCCTCATACTGTACTTGTTGCGGAAACGACCGGTTTTACGATGTCGGGAATCAGCATTGACAATTCCTCAAACTACGCGGTTCTCGGCTATGAACTGACTGACTGCAAATTCAATGAACTTACGATTACCGGCGGATGGGACGGTATCCATATCAGAGGAGGGGAAAGTGTCAATGTGAGTGAGTGTGATTTCTCTACGGGAGATGACTGCATGGCCGGCGGTTATTGGCATAATATGGTGATTGACAGGTGCCGCTTCAATTCCTCGTGCAATGGTCTCCGTATGATCATGCCGTCTGAAGATGTGCGGATTTCCGACTGCGCGTTCATCGGCCCCGGACGTTCTCCGCATCTCACCAGGTCTGACAAAGGCGGCGATATGCTCCATGCCATGATTTTCGAGCCGGGCGGATGGGGCGACGCGCCTGGCACATTGTCAGGCATTTGCGTCAAGAATTGTGTTGCTGACAGTGTCCTGTCTCCGTTTTGCATGGCATTGTCAGTGAAAAGCTGGGGGTGCGCAACTACCGATAAGGTAACAATCTCTAATTCAGCATTTTCATTCATCGGTATCCCGGAGCCGGGACTTGGCAGAAAAATCGCGTCAATGCCTTTTGACCGCTGGCCTTGTTTCCCTTCTTACGGCGCGTATTTCCGCAATGTAGCAGATGTCGTCCAGGACGATGTCACCTTCTCCACCATCGGCCTCGATGACCGTGATGACATTTGCACCGACAATGTCCCCCGCCTGAAGCGGTAGCATCTGAAAAAAGCAGTGGGAAAACCTTGTGTGCAGGTATCATTCCGGCAGCGGCATAGCCCGCTCTGCTCAGGTGCTTCGCAATTCGCCGCGG
>ENA-OPIV01000271-OPIV01000271.1-human-gut-metagenome-genome-assembly--contig:-NODE-271-length-8017-cov-2.459419_pt1 | contig 8017 bp, 5 predicted proteins | sample MGYA00241408_ERZ501646 | MGnify/ENA primary metagenome ERZ501646 (study PRJEB25962, sample SAMEA2042368) | human gut metagenome | biome: human gut; feature: human-associated habitat; material: faeces...
GAGTTTCTACCGTGAGCACGGGCTGTCGTCCATAGCACCTGCTTACGAGGCACAAGCGGTTCCGGATGCTGTACTCATGTTCTGCAAACATTGCCTGCGTTTCAGTATGGGATGGTGTCCCACCTATCAGAAAGGACATTCTCCTTATAGGGAACCTTATTATTTGGTTAGCTCGGATAACAGACGTTTCCGCTTAGAGTTTGATTGTAAGAATTGTCAGATGAAAGTTTATGCTGAAAAGTAAGTACATCGGATTACTGTTTTTGGTGTTGGCTATTTTAATGGCTTGCCAATATCCTTCACCTGTTACTTCGAGTGGGGATATGCCGCAAAAGAAAAGGGATTCTGTCAATTATTTGATGGAACGGCATTATACATTAAACAGTAATTTTGAGGTTACTTCAGATTCGCTTATGTTACAGCAACTGCCATTGGTTGATGTGCTTCCTGTTTTTAAAGGAGAACGGCTGGTGGTAGCGGAGTTTATGATACAAGCTGCTGATAGTGTGGATTCTGTATGGGTAAAGGTAGCACGGGACCAGGAAACAATGGGATGGATACATGAAAAGGAATTGTTGGAGAAAGTAGTTCCTGTGGATTCAGTGTCACAGTTTATTCATTTTTTCAGTAATTCTCATACCATCGCTTTCTTTATCATATTAGGCTTTTTCGGTATTTGGTATATTCATAGGGCTATTCGTCGCCAGAAGCTGCAATTAATCTGGTTGAATGATATTGATAGCGTTTTTCCTACAGTTCTTTCTTGGTTGGTAGCTACAGCAGCTACGCTTTATGCCAGTATTCAGCATTTTGTTCCGGGAACTTGGGAGCAGTTTTATTATAATCCTTCTTTGAATCCTTTTAGCTTACCTTTTATTCTTTCTCTTTTCATGTTTAATATTTGGGGGATTATTCTTGTGGGGTTGGCTACTTTGGATGATTTGTTTCATCAGACACATATTGAAGCTGCATGTTTTTATTTGTTGGGATTGATGTCCTGCTGTATCTTTTTATATTTGTTTTTTACATTTACTACGTATTACTATTTGGGTTATCCATGTTTATTGGTATATGCTGTATGGTCATTTAATCGTATAAAGCATGCTTCCCGGTATAAATTCAGTTGTGGAAATTGTGGGGCGAAGATAAAGAATAAAGGAGTGTGTCCTCATTGCGGCGCTGTCAATGAATAATTTTATTGTTTGTTTCTTTTAACAAAGGCTCAAGCAGTTTTCTATTGTAAACAGCATTTTCTCTATGTACATACACTAAAACAAATAGGTTTGTTCTAGAAGCTATGGGTATCATTTACAGCAATAATAAAGTTCTTGCTTTTCTTGGTGTGACAGAATAAAAAATAAATTTGATTTGGTAAATGTGGAAACAGAAAGGGAGTTCGTGATGACCCCCCCTTTCTGTTTTTGCAAGAATGGTTAGAAGTGATAACGTATATCCACTCCCAGTTGTAAAGGCCTGCTTTTTTGTTCGAATCCTCTATGCATGGTTTCAAAATAGAAGGTTGTATAATCCTTGTTGGTTAAATTACGTCCCCATACATCTATCTGTAAAGCTTTTGTCTGCAAAGAAATGCGCCCGTTCAGTGTTCCGTAAAAACTTTGTGAGACATTGTTTTTTTCAGTCCAATAAATTTTTCCTGCTCCGGTATAGCTCATGCCTAAAGTCAGGCTTTGCATCCAATTGCTTTTATCGAAAAAGAAACTATAATTTGCGCCTGCATTCATGGTATGGCGGGGAACAAATGGTACATAATTGCCGCTATAATCAATTTGCTCTTCTGATGATGTAGTACCTCCGTCATATTTTTTGAATGTGGAATGAGTATATCCATAACTTACATTCATATTCAGGTTTTTGTTGATGGATGCCAGAAAGCTGGCCTCTATTCCATAACTTTCGCTACTACCGGCATTGACCATCATTCGTCCCAAGCCACTATTGACAAATTTGGCGATTTGTTGGTCGTGGGTATCCATGTAGAATGCGGCAAGGTCGGTCTTCAGTTTGCCGTTGAACAAACTGAGATGTGATCCCACTTCGTAATTCCAGCTGTACTCGGGCTTGTAGACAGTTGTTTCTTGTACGTTCAATTCTTTTCCGTAGTTGGGCATGTGTTGCTTGATCATTCCTTCTATCATACCTGCCATAGATTCTGGTGCCTTGTCTAGTATGGCTTCAATCATTTTTTGTTGCATGTCACTTTGTATCAGTTCTGAAAACATCTGTACGTTATAACCTCCGGAACGATATCCTCTGGTTATGCTTACATACATATTGTTTGCAGGGCTGAAATCGTATTTAAAAGCTAGCTTGGGAAGTAGCTGTACATAGTCGTTTTTTTCTTTTCCTTCCAATAGCGGTGCGGCATTCAAATTCCTGAATGGAATATTAAGGGGAGGCATTGCCATTTTAAGAAAGAAATCGAAATCAATATTACTATCCGAGAAATAATTCATAGACATTTTTTCATATTCCAAGCGCAAACCTGCTGTTACTGAAAAGCCTTTCATAAACAGGTCGTTGAATGTAGATTGGTGGTACAGTGCGGTGCTGAATACCGGTGTGTCAAAACTTCCACTTACGCGGATACGGTTGTTCAAAACGTCCAGACTCATTTCAGGGGTACGGCGGGGATTGTCTAAATGAATTTTCTTGAAAGTATTGTTGATGTTTCCTTCGATCATATCGGTCACTCCGTCCTCCATGAAGTTTACCGGACCGGTGGTATGTAGCCATTGATAAAAACCACTGACCCCTGTAACCCATTGCCAGCGCTTGTTGTTTTTGCTTTTAAAAGTAATCTCTTCACTGATGGTATTCAGACGCTGCTTCTGCTCAATGGTATAAATGCTGACAGGCAGGAAATCCTGGTCCATAAACATACGGTCGTTTAAATTCTGGAATCCTGTAACAGCGCTTAAGATAAACTTTTGCGCCTGGTATTCAATATTCAAACCGGTATTGAACAGTCCACGGCGATAAGTACAATCCTGATCGTATGAAATCTTCCCTATGTAGTTTTTATATTTTTCATTCTCTTTGTCGTATCCGTCTATAGCTCCTGTATAGTAATAAGGGTATCCCCCTTCGTCATTATAATCATAGCCTATGGTGAAGTCTAGTTTTAAGTTTTCTGAAGGCAGCCAGATAGCATGTATTCGTCCGCCTCCCGCTTCCATATTATCTACTTTTTTCCCATTGAGCGAATTGCGGAAGAATCCGTCTGATCCCTCATAATAACCACCGGCGGAGAAAGCGAAACAGTCACTCCAACGGTGGTAGTGGGTTAATGAAGCACTGCGGTAGTTACTTTTTGTTCCATAACTCAGTTTTACGTCTGTTCCCTGATAGGAGAATGGAGAGCGGGTATGTACCTTGATTAGTCCCCCCATGGTATTGCGTCCGTACAAGGTTCCTTGTGGACCGCGAAGAATATCAATACGTTCTATATCATAAAAATTGAAATCAAATGCAGATTTGTCAATGTAAGGGATATTGTCCACATACAAACCTACCGCAGGAGTATTGATACGCGATCCGATTCCCCGGATGTAAATGGCTGAGGTGAGTCTTGAACCATAGTCGGGCATAAAGAAATTGGGTACCAGTGAACTCACGTTCTTTAAAGTGGTGATTTGGTTTGCTTGCATATCTTTTTGGGAGAGTAAAGATACGGCTGTAGGAAGTTCCCTTAATTTTCCGGTTTCTTTAGGTGAAGCGATAACTACCACCTCTTCTATATCAATGACTTTTGTAGTGTCCTTAGGCAGCGTGTTGATATCTTCAGCAAAAGTTGTTGCAGCCAGCAGGCAGGATGTAATGAATAAAATGTTTTTTCTCATATTTATTGTTTGGTTTTATTTGATACATCACGGATAACCAGAGTTGCTACAAGTTTCTACCAGGCGGAAAATTTATATATTCCACTCTGTATAATCCATGATGGAGAATGATTCCGGCTGCAAAGTAACGGTAAACCTGATATGTGTGCAATCCTAATAAATGAGGATTTTATATTCTGTCTGCTTCAATGTAGCCATTCATCACAGCATAAACGGTAAGACCGGAAACAGACTTGATGCCCAGTTTTTCAGTAATGTTCTTGCGGTGGGAGATAACGGTGGTCAGGCTGATATTAAGTTTGTCGGCTATCTCTTTGTTGATAAGTCCTTTGGTGATAAGTATCAATACTTCTATTTCCCGGACAGACAATTCATGTTCCGTTTTTTCTATGTGCATTGCTTTATCTGCTGCTTGTTTTCTTGCCTGATGTCCATATTGGCGCAATTGATGGATGTCTTTTATCAAAGAACCTTCATCTTGGTAGATATTCAGTTTGGGAACACCGGATAATTGAGGCTGGTTGTCACCTCCTGCTAATACAATTGTTTTTGGTTTACGAAGTAAAAAGAAGGAAGTATGTTCAAAATAGATTTGGGCAGAGATAAAATAATGGGCATACATGTCCGGTGTGTCATCCGTCAGCTCACCAAAGGAATGGAATACACGGATAGTAGCCATTGGAATGATATCTTCCAAAATGTTTTTTAACCCCAGGCAAGTGAGGGTATTTGGGTCTACTATGGCTATTTCGGGATGATGCATGATGTTTTCTTTGGTGCAAAGATACATATCTTTTATAAAAAACAGATTCATAAAGACAAAGAAATCTTCTTTTAGGCAACATCACCAATCATTTATTTGTAGGGGCGCATTTGAATGCGCCCGCATACGTGCTGTAAATCATTTTCGGATAGGTTCAATCTGTCCTTACTCCTAAATAAGTGGCTGCTGCTTCAGCACATTTTTCTCCATCGATACCTGCTGAAACAATTCCTCCGGCGTAACCTGCTCCTTCTCCACAAGGAAATAACCCATTGACAGTGACATGTTGCAGTGTCTCATTATCTCGCAGGATCCGTACCGGAGCCGACGTGCGTGTTTCTACACCAATCATCACTGCTTCATTGGTCAGGAAGCCATGGCTGCTCTTTCCGAATTGTTGGAAACCTTTGCTCAAACGGTCGGTAATGAATGCAGGCATCCAAAAATGCAGGGGAGAGGAAACTAATCCCGGACTATACGAACTGTCGGGTAAATCATAGCTTAGTTTTTTGCGGGTGAAGTCCACCATTCGTTGTGAAGGTGCGGTTTGGCGCATATTGCCTTGCTGCCAGCAGGAGGCCTCCAATGCTTCTTGGAAATACATCATGGTTAATGGACAATGGTCGGTAGTCCATTGACCATGATTTTTATTAGTGGCTTTTAATTCTTCACTTTTCGTTTTTAATTCTTCTGTAAAAAGATTATTTTCCGCCAGATCTTCCGGCCTGATTTCTACCACCATGCCGGAGTTGCTCCATTTGGAGCCGCGGTTGCTGGGACTCATGCCGTTTACTACAATCTGATGCGGACCGCTTGCGGCAGGAACAACAAATCCTCCCGGACACATACAAAAACTATAGACACCACGTCCTTCTACTTGTGTCACAAAGCTATATTCAGCGGCAGGCAGATACTTTCCACGTCCGTTTTTATTATGATATTGTATTTGGTCAATCAGCATGGACGGGTGTTCCAAACGTACTCCTACTGCAATTCCTTTGGTTTCCATCTCTATACCATTGTCATACAACCACCGATACACATCCCGTGCGGAATGTCCGGTAGCCAGAATAACAGGTCCTTTGAAAGGCTTTCCGGTATTTGTTTCTATACCTGTGATTTTGTTTTTTTCTATAATAAGGGAATCCATTCGTGTTTCGAAATGCACTTCACCACCACATTCTATGATGGTATTCCGCATATTTTCAATCACACGCGGCAACTTGTCTGTACCGATGTGGGGATGGGCATCTGCCAGGATGGAGGTACTGGCGCCATGTTGGCAGAATACATTCAGAATTTTGTTCACATTCCCTCGCTTTTTGCTTCGGGTATAGAGTTTGCCGTCTGAGTAGGCTCCTGCTCCTCCTTCTCCGAAACTGTAGTTGCTTTCAGGGGCAACTTTGTGCTCACGGCTGATACGGGCGATATCTATTTTTCTATCGCGTACATTCTTACCTCGTTCCACTACGACAGGCCGGAGTCCTAACTCTATTAATCGCAAAGCAGCAAAAAGTCCGCCCGGTCCTGCTCCCACGACAATGACTTGTGGTTTTCCATCTACCTTATTATATATAGTACGGGTGAACTCCTCATCTTGTGGCATTTCATTAATATATAGGCGTACTTTCAAATTTACATAGATGGTGCGTTGACGTGCGTCTATGCTCCTTTTTAAGATGCGAAGGGCATGGATGGTACGTATATCCAATCCCTTGTCATGTCCGATGAACTGTTTCAGTGACTGTTCGTTGGCTGCTTGTTCAGGCAAGACTCTTATTTGAAATTCCTGTATCATGGTTCTTATTTGGATTGTTCGCCTTCCGGCATTAATTTTTTACGGTAATAAGAATTGGCGGTATATAGTGCGGCGGCAGGGTTGTGTCCTGTCACACGGTCTTTGGTCACTAAAGTTGTAGTATAGGCATTAGAGTACTTGTAGAATAAGCTGTCATGTCCCACACATAGTCCGATAACCACGTTCAACTCTGTATGTGCTTGGTTGAGAAGGCGTGCTTGTAGGATAGGGTTACACATTGCCGCACCGATTTTTTCACATTCTTTGGGGATTCCGATAGAGGATTTGGCTATTCCGGCTACTTTGCAGATTACTGAATATACCTCAAAGCCGTTAGCACGGAGGATGCGGGCAAAAATACGGGCTTCATTCACCAGTCCGATACAATAGGCAATTCCTAGTTTTTTATATCCCATCTTGCGTGCGAAGGTCATGATTTCTTCCACACGGGTTAATCGGCAGTAACCTTCATATTCCACTTCGGCACTGGCTGCCATTATCTTGTTGTTGTCGTTATATTGTTTCAACGCCCATTCCAAATCTTCTTGTTCCAAATGGGTAGTCAGACAAAATTCAGGGTAAGTGCGCTCTTTGAACTTGCAGTTCTGTGTGCCGCAGTCTATGCAGGTCGGGGGGTATGATTGTTCTTTTGTCATTTTATATCATTATTCAAATTAAGTTTTCTCTTATTTATCTCATCCAAACAAAGCCCGGAACGCTTCTTCTACCTTCCTTACCGGAATGATTTCTATCTTTAATTTTGATGTATCCATTCCTTGCAAATTATGTTTCGGTATAAGAATTTGTTTGAAACCTAACTTCTCTGCTTCTCCGATGCGTTGCTCAATACGGTTTACAGGTCGGATCTCACCACTCAGTCCTACTTCACCCGCCATGCAGGTGTCACGTTCTATTTCCGTATCCATATTGCTGGATAGAATGGCACTGATGACAGACAGGTCGATGGCCGGATCATTCACTTTCAATCCACCTGCGATATTCAAAAAGACATCTTTTTGTGCCAGTTTGAATCCTACCCGTTTTTCAAGTACTGCCAGAAGCATGTTCATACGTCGTAAATCAAATCCGGTGGCAGAACGTTGCGGATTCCCATATACTGCCGAACTGACTAAAGCCTGTGTTTCAATCAAGAAAGGGCGGACTCCTTCTATGGCAGAGGCGATAGCGACCCCGCTCATCCCGTCATGGTCTTGGCTAAGCAACAGTTCGGACGGGTTGCTCACTTGGCGCAAACCGTTTTGGCGCATTTCATAAATGCCCAGTTCGGCGGTGCTTCCGAAACGGTTCTTGATGCTGCGGAGAATGCGGTACATATAATGTTGGTCACCTTCAAATTGCAATACGGTGTCTACAATATGTTCCAGTACCTTGGGGCCGGCAATGCTTCCTTCTTTATTGATATGGCCGATCAGAATGACCGGCGTATTTGTTTCTTTGGCAAATTTTAAAATAGAAGCGGAACATTCACGTACCTGTACCAAACTGCCTGGAGAAGAGTCTATCGTTTCGGTTGAGATGGTTTGAATAGAGTCGATGATCACTAAATCGGGTCGTGTATTCTTGATATGGACGTAA
>ENA-OPIV01000277-OPIV01000277.1-human-gut-metagenome-genome-assembly--contig:-NODE-277-length-7884-cov-4.806776_pt1 | contig 7884 bp, 7 predicted proteins | sample MGYA00241408_ERZ501646 | MGnify/ENA primary metagenome ERZ501646 (study PRJEB25962, sample SAMEA2042368) | human gut metagenome | biome: human gut; feature: human-associated habitat; material: faeces...
ATAGATTCTACCGTAATTGACTCATTCTCATCAGAAATGATCCAGTGTAATTGTGCTAATGGTAATTGCTCGCTGAAAGGAGTATTAACAATATTAATTCGTTCAAGAAGCTCGCGAACTTCAACTAAAGAAGAACACTGACTTAAAATCCACGGAATAAATTCAAACTGTGCAATATTTTCCACATCTGGCTTAATCGCGGCATAAACAGCATTTCCGACAAAATTCAGTCCTGCCATTGCCACTCCTTTTTCATTCATAGCATCATAATACAAAGGATAATCCTCTGCAACATGAGCCATTCCAATAATTGCATAATGATTTTTCATATCGCCAACATGGCGAAAATTAAACGCATAATTACGTGGTGTAATTACTATCTGATCACCATAAGAGAATTCATAATCGAGGGTTCATCCAAAGTAAAAATCTTTTGTTTTATAAGTTGCTGCTGTACACATGATCGTTTATCCTCCTAAATAGATTGAAATATGTCAATGATTTTTTTCTTGAACAATAGTATAGCACAATTCTTTTATTTTGTTCCAACTTCATACATGATCATAACATGTAAACTTTAAACTATTTTCCTAGATTATTTCTCCATCAGTTTTTCAAACCAGGTATCCATAGCTAGGATGAATTGACCTACGTCTGGCAATTCTTGCAGCATTTCGTTTCTCGTATATATATTTTACCACATACTTTTTCCAAAGGCACTGACTTCTCAGCCCTTAATTTTCATCTCTGCTATTATGCGTTCTTCCCTCTGTCTCTCTTCACAATAATCCCAGAAGTCTTTCAATGCTTCCTCATCCGATTTCCACGGCAATGGTATGGGATCCAATTCATCTAATCGCTTCACAAGTTTGCGTACCTCTTCGGTATCGAACTCCTCATCACTTGCCTCCAATTCATTATTATTGTAATATCAATCTGAATCGGAGTCAAAAAGCGATTTTGTCCAAAATGAAGGGGTTCATCAAAACCATGTCCGAAGTTAAGGGTTCCCTGTAAACTCATTGTATAGATTTAAGGGTTTTCATTAAAACTTACTGTCTAATGGTAAGGGTTTTAAAAACTCAATCTGTCCAATCTATAGGGTACATTTTATTAAGAGATTTAATAACTGTTATATTTTGTTATTAAATTCTCCGCAAACCCTTGAAAACACTGGATTTATCGCAGGTGAGCTTTCCCTTATTGTTTCCCTTGTGTTATATCGTCCCACCAGTGTTTACGAACTCTGATAAGGGCAAATACAAGGGCAAGAAAAATCTATAAAACAGTATAACACAAAATAAAAGTGACATGGTGAACTGATTGAAATGCTTCTGATTTTTGTAACAAATGATTGATTGAATGATAAGGAGATTTGATACGATGAGAACAATATTTGCAGAATACAATCCACACAGAAACAGCATTGATATTTATACTTCTGCTGGTTATATGCTCCGCATTGACTGTTGGGAAGCAGAAAAGAATTTAAAAACTACGCCTGGCTCAGATTGTGCATTAAATGCACTTGCAATTGATGAACCGCTTGAATATGTACGATTATATCTGGATGGGAATATGCAGATGTGGGTAGATGCGGAAGATTCATTGGAAATCTTTTAAAATAATCCAAACTTACGTCAGCTACCACATACATGTAAGTTGTCATCTGTTTGTGTAATCACTAAAAACATTGACTTTAAAAATCAAAGCCGCCGTTATATAAATACATGAAATTGAATCTGCTTTGCGACGGCTTTTTCTTTTACCATTTGTAAAAATAGAAATAATCAATATAGTTCAGGCACTTTTCTTTTAAAGATAAGTAGTGTAGCAATGACGGTAACAATAGCAACTAAGATAACTTGCATTATGGACTCCTGATTGGTTGTGTTTTTGGTGATAATAACTTGCCGTAACACAATAACAATCAAAGAAGTAACGATTGTTGCAGGAACAGATTTTCTGATCATGCCAATAATAAATGACCACAGAGACAGCACCATACATATAATCACAGTGGTTATTGCCATTGGTATCCATGTTCGGAGCATTGATGGTTGAAATGTTCCCTCCAGCATATTAAAGGATTTATCCGCAAATATAATATAACTGCTACAACAGATATATCCAATCGTCATTGAAATCGCTGTATAAACCATGATTATAGTTAATTTGCTGGCAATCAATTTTATTCTGTTTAAAGGATAAGAAAACATAATCGTAATTGTTCGATGATTATATTCTCCAATAACCAGCTTTGCCGTTAAGACCGACGAGTACACAAGAAAAATGAATGACATCAATAAGCCAATGACAAGGTATGTGCTTTCAAATGTGTCTTTGACCTGTTTGGGGTCTGTCATGCTATCCCATAAAGATATTGTAATGAAAAGGATGCTGAAAAGAATTGCGGCAAACATAAAGATAATATTTTGTGCAATACCAAATTTTTTCAGTTCCAGTTTGATCAAATGTGTCATCTCATTTTTCCTCCTCTGTAAGCTGGAAAAAGAAATCTTCCAGTGTGTCTTGCTTGCGTCCCATGCTCTCCAAACCAATCCCGTTCTCAATGATGGCTTTTGACAGAGCTTTACCTGAAATATCAGAATCATAAATGTGGATAAATTCTTTATCTAATACACTAAAATTCGTGATTCTCATGTTTTCAAGCAGTGCAGCAACACGAGTCACATCGTCAACCTGCAAGCTGATATAATCTGTTTGATGCTTATGGATTTCTTCGATAGGTAATTCTGTTAAGAGTTTTCCGTGTTGAATAATTCCAATCGTATCAGCAAGAAGATCCACTTCGGATAGAATGTGGCTGGATATAAAAATAGTTGTTCCATCTTCTTGATTTAGCCGTTGAAAAAGGGTTCGCATTTCACGAATACCCTCAGGGTCTAAAGCATTGATCGGTTCGTCTAAAATCAAAAATTCTGGCTTTGCCAGAATAGCTCTTGCAATAGCAAGTCGTTGTTTCATACCCAACGAGTAATGACAAACTTGTTTTTTCTCGACATTCTGCAAGTCCACCAAATGCAAAACCTCATCGATTCGTTCCTTGTTGGGAAATCCCATATACTCACAGTGCAGCTCTAAGTTTTGTCTGGCAGTCATTTTATCGTAAAAGTATGGATTCTCAATAATAGAACCAACCTTTTTGAATATTTCATAACTGTGACTGGTAACTTTTTCGCCTAAAAGCTGAACCTCTCCAGCATCTGGCTGGATAAGACTCAAAATCATTTTCATAACCGTGCTTTTTCCTGCGCCGTTTGGACCAACAAAGCCATATATTGCCCCTTTAGATATATGCATATTTACATCGTCTACAACAATATTATCTTTGTAGGCTTTTCGCAAACCTACGGTTTCCATAATATAATCCATTTTGTGTGCCTCCTTTATAGCTGCCATTATACAAAATGGACTTCTCTTTTCTCTGTCATAAATCTAACGATTTTCTAACTTTTTCAAGATGATTGAGAAAATAGTTTGCTCATTTTGTACACTATAAACTTCTAAGTCTGCCCCAATTTGTTCAGCAAGACATTTTGAAATTGAAAGCCCCAAACCACTGCCGGAAGTTTTTCGGGCTGTTGTATAATTCCTTTCAAAGATCTGTTTTTGCTGCTGTGGTGATATCCCATCTCCTCGATCTTCTATTTCAATAATGTTTTTTCCATTTGATGTGGTGAGCCTTAAAGAAATATACTTACCATCACCACCATGTCGGATGGCATTGTCTATCAGATTTTTTAAAATGCGTTGTAACGCCTCGTTATCTGTATAGGCAAAAATCGGTGTATCCGGTATCTGAATATTGACTTCAAATTGTTTCTGTTCAAGAAGGTCATAGTAGTCCAAAATTGTATCTTGGCAAATCCTTGATATATTTTCCTTTTTCATTTTAATAGAAAAATCTCCAGAAGTTATTTTAGACATTGTAAAATAGTCGTTAATTGTTGAGATTAAATCATCAGCCTTTTGGTCTATTTTAACAGCCATAGCATGAACATTTTCAGATGCAGAGTAAGTGTTTGTTATATTGGAAAGCATTTCACTATTTCCTTTTAGAACAGTGAGTGGAGTTCGGATGTCGTGAGAGATGTTTGTAAGGACTTTCGCCATTGCCTGTTTACTCTGCTCAAATTGTGACTTTTTTGTATAAAAATCCTGAAGCAGCTTATTAAGTGCAGCGCTTAATTTCTTGATACTATCATTATCTGTAGGTATAAGTACAAAGCCATTTTCAGAAATGACAGAAATAGTATCAAGCCTACTTGTAATATAATCAATTTCTCGTACTAATTTTTTATGCTGTATCTGTTGCCAGATCAATATAAAAACCATAACAAATGAAAGAACCACAAATAAAATCATCATCTATTTCTCCTCCATCTTATATCCAATGCCCCATAAAGTTTTAACATAGGCTGTACTGTCTTCTGCATTGCTCTTCAATTTCAAGCGAAGACGATTGATGTGTGTATTCAACACATTTTCATTTCCAAAATATGGTTCTTTCCAAATCAGTTCATATAGCCTTTCCTTTGAATAAGCCTGCCCCGGATGGCTTGCTAAAATGTATAAAATTTGAAATTCAATTGGCGTTAAATCTATGGTTACTCCTTTGCGCTGAACCATGTGACTATGAGGGTCGATTTCTATATCTTTAATTTTGATAATAGAATTATTCGGTAACGCCTGGTAGGTTCTTGCTCGTCTGATGTTAGCCTTTATTCTAGCAGTAAGCTCAATGAGTGAAAAAGGTTTTACCACATAATCATCAGCACCCAAATTCAATCCTAATGATTTGTCTATATCATTGTCTTTAGCAGTAATAATAATAATTGGTATCTTGCTGACTTTACGAATTATCTTAATAATCTCCATCCCGCTTATATCCGGTAACATAAGATCAATAAGCGCAAGCGCATATTCATCATAGCTTGTAATTTTCTGGATAGCTGACATACCATCATTAAAAGCTGTCACTTCAAATTCTCCTGATAAATAATCGTTTATCATTCCTCTTATTTCTTTATCATCTTCAATCAATATTATCTTGTTTTCTATCATGATTACTCCTTGATTTTTTATTCTTCCGTCAATAGGTTTTTCTGCATCTTTTTTTCTCAACCAAATGGTTGTCTTTTTTACTTCTACCAAAACATTATAGTTCCCTTGCTCGGACAAAACAAGTTATCCACTTTCATTCATTCACAGAATCTGTATATCGACATAATCAGTCTTTTTATCTTGCATCATGAAATGACCAATTATGCCGATTTATTGTTTAACAGTTTTAGGCATGGTATAGTATGTTTTAGTAATATCCCCTTGTTTCCCGCCAGCCTTTCACATACCATCTTATCACGACATATATTACCTGTACCAATAACAATAGAAACAGTAGATTGACTGGTAATATTGTCCTTATCCAATCTGCGAAATAGATTGCTATTGCCATACTTACGAGTATCACCATTATGGTAATCATATCCCAACAGTATTTCTTATATAGCCCTGCAATCTTTATTTCGATGAATGCCAAAAGTATTCCCACACCCACCAGACATCCACCGCAAATCAATATTCTTATCAGCCAGTTTATAATTCCAGCAACGACAGGATTGGATATTCCATCACTAATCTGTGCCACGTTCTTTCCTGCCAGTACAACCCAGCCAGCAATGGTCTGTGTGAAAGTTGCGATTGTATCAAAGAATACCACGCAATCAGAAATAAATATTTTTGACCGTATCATCTGAAAAAGAGTAGTTGATACGGAATACCATATCAGCAGAAACATCAATGCTTCATACATGGCTGTTTTTGTTTTATATCTGCCTGCCAGTTTTTCTCTCTGCGTATCATACCTTTCCTTAGCTTTCAGATAAGCTGTCTGTTTACAATTCCCGCACTTTTGATAGAGTACCGGCTTTTCAACCGGTATCTCTACTTTTTTCTGATGGGAGAGTGCATAATCCCGTTCCTGTTCTGCCTGTCTCTGCTTATCTCGACATTCCTCTATCATGGCTTGGACGGTGTGTGTTTTCTCTTTCTCGCTCTGCAACAATTCTTTTGTTTTCCTCAAGTCGTTCTTTAAGGCTTGAATGTTCCCTGCTCTGTTCTCGCTGTTTAACCTCTCGTTCAAGGTCAGCGATTCGTCGAGCTGCACTTTCAGTTCCCTGATAGTCCGGTCTTTCTGGTCGAGTTCTTCCTGCATCTGCTCTGTCAGCAGAAGCAACTCTTCCAGTTGATCGTCGCTCTTTGAGTTTCTTAATTCGTTCATCAATCAACCTTCCTTTCTCTAATTGCTGTTCAAGTTCAGTAATTCGCTGTTCTGTTTCTGCAATAGCCGGTTCTCGCTGTTTAATTTCTGTGCCAATTCCTGCCATTGCTGATTTTCGTCTGTGAGTTTCTGTATCTGGTCTGTCTTTTCTTCCAGAAGCATCAACAGTTCTTCTGTATCCGGTAAGATTTGTAGCAGCTCTGACAATTCTTTCTCTAATTGCTGCAATCGTTCTTCCTGCTCCTGAAAGCACATCAGCTTCTCGTCCTTTTCCTGTATCTCCTGAAGCATCTCTGCCATGATATTCTGCTGTTCCTCTATCTGTGTAATCATTGCTTCCATCATGGGAATTACTTCTTTGCTTTCTTCTAATGTCATTCAACCACTCCCTCCACATCGACAATGCACCGGATACCTTACCAAAGGTTGCAATTACCTTTTGCAGCAGTGCATTTTGTTTTTTAATCATCTGGTTTTCCTCTACCTTCCATGAACCATTCCATATCTGTCCGGTGAGATATTTTTCCTCAATCTTTCTTGCATCCGCACCCTCATGAATCGTAGGGATTTTTAATTTGCCCTGTCTTTCATAAGAGCGGTGGTCAATCTGATTGTCTATGGATAAATGCCGGTTACACATCCCAGCCCATTCGCTTCGCCATAACTCACAATTCTTTGGATTGTTCCATCCGGTAGCATCGGTCAGAACCCGTTTCCATTGTTTTCTGTTTCTTGCCCCGACTTTCTGTACTCCGTTTTCATCAAGTACCGGAATGCGGATTCCATGCCGGTCAGGATTTTTCTTATCCTGCCACCAGTCCGGGTGGGATTCATCAACCACGATATTTCCGTCAGTATCTCTGACAAAATCCCAGTCCTTGACTTCCTTGTTGCCCCATGAGTGGTCTGGATTGAATGGTCGCATGGTTACAAGTAAATGCACATGTGGGTTTCCATCGCCCTTATCGTGTATGCTCCAGTCGACACACATTCCCTTATCCACGAAAGTCTTTTGAATATATTCGGTTGTATAATCAATCTGTTCCTGTCTGCTCCATTCTTTCGGCAGGGAAAATTCAAATGAGCGTCCAAGCTGTGCATCTGCATTTTTTTCTATCTTCAATACCTCATTCCATAGACGCTGTTTCTGAAATGTGATTTTAAACTTTTCCAGTGCGGCATCTTTATCATCCGCTCTTTTATAACGGATAGACTGTTGAAACCTTTTTATATTTTCTTCCGGTACATGCAGCCATTCAGGAGGTGCATTTTCGCACATCATCAGACTGGTGTAGACGACTTCCTTTTTGGAAGTATAGTAACTGATTCTGCCTGTTTCCTCATTCTTCATCACATCTCCATTAAGATATGCCGATGCGGATATGACAGATTTTCCTTTACTGCGCCCGACAATCTTTACTGTAAAGTGAAATATCGCCATGATACGATTCCCCCTTTCTGCCGTATCCGGCATTGATTTCCGACAGCATCTTCTTCTGGTTTGGCAGAAGTGAAGCTGTCGGAACGCCCTCTGCGCAAGAGTGCCCCCTGCGGCATGAGCAGGTCTGGCTGAAAGCCCC